>Ga0307442_1000146_pt1 | contig 29674 bp, 27 predicted proteins | sample SalMarWE160430MG_FD_202143 | JGI IMG/M metagenome (GOLD analysis project Ga0307442, IMG submission 202143) | Salt marsh sediment microbial communities from the Plum Island Ecosystem LTER, Massachusetts, United States - WE1604-30 | ecosystem: Environmental > Aquatic > Marine > Intertidal zone >...
CCAACAGTAACGGAATCAGATACCTGGGCTGCTTTAAAACAGAGCCCATAAACTTCGGAAAAGAGAAAAACTCAACAACATAAGAACGAATAGCACTTAAAACATCAGCGGGTTTTGCACCTCTTGGGCAATGTGTGCTGCAATCAGTGCAACCGTGACACAACCATATATCAGGATCGGAAATTAGATTTTCTTTTTGTCCCCACCCTGCCGACATCATTTCTTTTCTTGGAAAAGCTTTCTCCTGAGGGGATAGGGAACATACAACGGAACAAGTTGCACATTGATAACATTCTTTAAGTGAATTACCACCGTTCTTTTTAAGATACTTAATGAATTCTATATCAGGCTGAATTAAGGTTCTGTTATCCATTTATAACTCCTTATTCTTTTCCGTTTTTACCTTTTATTTTCATGGTTTTTTCACCGAAGAGACAATATTTCAACCATTCGAAACCAAACTTTAAAAGTTCTTCGTCATCTTCTTTAATTTTTTTAACTGTGTCTTCCGGTACATCAAACCTATTCAGGAATGTGCTTTCAAAAACAAATTCTCTGAATTTATCTAGGTTGTAACAAACTGTATAAAACATTTCTAACTGAGGTGGAGTCAGCTTTTTATCTTTTGAAAAGAAATCATGCAGCGAAATTTCCTTAAAGAGTTTACCCATTTCATTATATTCTTCAACTTTTTGATCCCTCATCCATTCGCCAACAGTCCAGCTATTCTCTTCAAAATAACCTTTACACACTGGTTCCTCAATAATAAAATAAAAATCCTCTTCTTCTTTCCCATCAATTTCTTTTGGAGAAGCAACCCCTAACGGAAACATTCTGCAAGACCACGGTCTGTCCTCATAAACAGTACAACCTTCGGGTCCAACGAACTGGCAGGATTTCTTTTCATCCTGATTCAACCTTAACATAACTACGGGATGATTCTGGTTTTCATCGATCGGAAGAAATGTATACCTGTCAAGAAATTCCTGGGAAGTTATTTTTAGTCTGTTTTTCAGACGAATGATATCATAAGGCGTGAGAAAAATATTTACATCGCTGCAGCATTCATTAAAACAACTTATATTCCTGAAACAACTGAATTTAAATTTACTATCCTTTGTTAACCTGGGATATTCTTTTAAAATTGTTTCTTTTAAATTCTCTATCTCTTTCATTCTTTATTCTCCCATTTTAAACCTGTTCACCCGGTGTAACTAACAGGTTATTCAATTATTGAATCTTTCAAAGCATTTTTAGACCAAACCGGCAATGGTCCGGACTCATTATTAAAAGGGTTAATCCTATACCTGTAAGAAACATTTTGGTTATACTTTTCCTTCATCCATTCCCATCCGTTTATATAGTAGGGGCATTCATCATTAAAACACACATATTGAAATTCAACGTTCCAGGATGATGCCGGTGGACATCTCCATTTTTTCATAGGTTTATTGCAATGAGGGCAACTTTTAACTTCTTTTTGATCCATACTATATAATAAATACTTCCCCCCAGACAATACCAGGGGGAAGGTTTTGTGCTTTATAAACTTCAGCTACTATGAATTAAGCTGAATTCATACATTCTAATTCTCAGCATAAACTCTGAGTATGGGGCGTTTAATCATTTCCCAATCATTCTTCTCTGGTATGAATTTACAGTTTGCAAATGCATCCCAGTTCTCATGATCCATACTCGGTTTGTCTGCTCTGAAGTAGTAGCCAGGCCACCTTGTTTCCTCACGGAACAACAATGTACGAACGTGAGCTTCAGCCTGCCACATACGGTGAACATTTTCCCAGCATCTCATTAGTTCATGAAGATCAGCAGCAGCAAGTTTTTCCTGGTCTTCTTTCAGGAAGCCAAGCAGATCTAATCCTTTCTTTAAAAGATTTTCACTTGTTGTGAATCCCGTCGAAACACCACCTGCATATTCATCCATAATCTTCTGCAGTCTGAACATGAACATTTTCGGTAATATATAATCCGGATTTACATCTGGAGTAACTGTCTTACTGCTGAACTCTATATAAGTATCGAGAGGTTTCAGGATTTCCTTTTTCAGCTCTTCTATAGAATTTGCATCATAATTGATTCCATCAGGATGATCAACTATGTACCTGATTGCAGCTTTTGCAGCTATTCTTCCTTCTGCGTGTGAACCGGATGAAAATTTATGGCTTGAAGCACCTGATGCATCACCAGCGCAGAATAATCCGCCTACAGTTGACATACAATCGTAACCCCAGAAATATTCTTCAGGAGCTACATCCTTAGGACCACTAACCCATGCACCGGAAGCACCAGAGTGTGAACCTATAAAGTATGGCTCTGCGGCAGCGATTTCAGAAGCTTTTTCTTCAGGTGCTGTATTGGTAGCTGCCCAGAGAATCGCTTGGGAAATTGTCATATCCAGGAAATCTTCCCATGCTTCTGATTCAAGTTCTTTCAGTTTTTTCTTTGCAGCTTTTTCATCGCCCTCGGAAGATGCTATCTTACTGATAGCTTCCTCAGTACGCATATAAATAGGACCTTTACCTTCCTGAACATCCAGCATCATTAACCAGTTACGCAGGTTTGCAGGAACTGGTTTTACCTTACCGTAGGGTTGCCATTTTTCTAATTCAGGTCTGTTAGTCTCCATATAGTTTTCGCCCAAGCCGTTTGTTGCACGCGATTTAAATAATAAGAACCACGCGCCAACAGGACCATAAGCATCTTTAAAACGAACAGGAATAAATCGCACTTCCTGGCACGTCATCTCTGCACCGGCTTTTAAAGTAAAATATGCACTCGAACCAGAGTTCCATGGAGGATACCAGGCACGACCTAGTCCTTCACCTGATGAACGAGGTTTGAATACGTGAACTGCACCGCCCATTGCAACCAGTACAGCTTTAGCTTTGAATATATAGAATTTCTCTTCACGAACGCTAAATCCAACAGCGCCAACACAACGTTCGCCATCCATAATAGGGCCAACAATGAAAACTCTTTCATATATGTTTTCAAGTCCGAGAGCATTCTTTGCTGCTTCAGCTACAATAACTTTATATGATTCACCGTTGATCATTAACTGCCATCTTCCTTCATGAACATAAGCACCATTCGCGTCTTTCCAGATTGGAAGTCCCCATTTTTCAAAAAGATGAACAGTTGAATCAACGTGACGTGCAATATTGAAAACCAGATCTTCACGGGTAACACCCATTAAGTCATTGCGAACATAGTCAACATAATCTTTCATTGTATTCTGACCATCGCGTAATCCGACGTACTGGTTAATTGCAGATAATCCCATTGCGACAGCACCACTGCGATCTACAGCAGCTTTATCGACAAGGGTAACTTTTAATCCGTTTTTCTTTGCCCAGTAAGCCGCTTCAACAGCAGCACCGCAAGCAGCCATACCACCACCAACAATGAGAAGGTCAGTGGTCACTTCTACGGTTTCGAAATTAGCCATTATCTTATCTCCTAATTATTGGTTTATTTACTAATTGTTGCAACTTCTTTTAAGCCCAGTGCTTCAGGCTCCGTATATAATGCAGGGCTGCTAAGGTCATCGTGAGTAGCAAAGCCTCCGGTCGGTTCTGCTTTACCTTCCGGTGAAGTACGGATTGGGAACTTGAACCGTTTTAAACTTCCGTTTCTGAATTTAACAGTCCATAGTATACTGTCCGTACTGCGCATAGGTGTAACGGTTGCACCTAATGGAACAAAATCAGCATAACCACGAACTTCAACTGCCTGTGTTGGACAAATCTTAACGCAGTTATAACATTCCCAGCACATTTCCGGCTCACGGTTATATGCTTTCATTTTGTCTTTGTTAAGTACCATTAAGTCATTAGGACAAATGTATTGGCAAGCTGTTTTATCCAGCGCTTTACAGCCATCGCATTTATCATGCAATACATAACTTGGCATTATTAGTCTCCTTTTTATTAATTAGAATGATAAATATTTAAAGGAACTTTTATTTCCATTTTATTAGAATCTACTTTCTATCTTTTAACCTCAGCATCACCGGTTGCAAATCCGTGCATTTTGATTTCGACTTTCTCTTTCAGGTTTCCATAATATTCTCTCAGAATTGCCAGAACTTCAGGACGACTGAATTCGGCAGGTACATCACCACCTTCGGATAAAGATTTTCTTAATGCAGTACCGCTAAGGAATAACCTGTCTTCTTTTTTATGCGGACAGGTTTTCATTGATGCCATTCCTCCGCACTTGTAACACCAGAAAGTCCAGTCAATGGGAAGCATCTTACATTCTAAAGCTCCATCCCAAAGTTTGAAGTAAGCTTCCTGTGCATCGAATGGTCCGTAGTAATTTCCTACTCCGGCATGATCACGACCGATAATCATATGAGTACAGCCGAAGTTTTGGCGGAAGACACCGTGCAGTAAACCTTCTCTCGGTCCGGCATAACGCATATCAAGAGGATATCCACCAGCTACTACTTTATCTTTCAGAAAATAATTATCAACCAACGTGTTAATACATTTCACGCGAACATCAGCAGGGATGTCACCGGGTTTAAGATTTCCAACCAACTGATGGATGTACAAACCATCTGAAACTTCGATCGCTATTTTTGCAAGGTATTCGTGTGAACGATGCATCGGGTTACGCAATTGCAACGCAGCAATTGTTCTCCAGCCTTTTTCTTCAAATATTTTCCTGCTTTCAGCTGGACGCTGGTAAATACCTTTAAACTCAGTCGGGAAGTAACTTTCGGAAAGAACTTTCACCGGACCGGCAATGTTCCAATCTAATTGTTCCATCACCATTTTAACTCCGGGATGTTCCGGGTCGTCGGTTGTAAAAACATTTTTACATTCAAACTTTTTATCGACCTGATATTTCTCGGTCACTTTCATTGTACCCATTACTTCTTTTGTTTCACTACTAACAAGCGTCACTTCCTCATTTGCACTTATAGATTTAGCAACTTCGTCGGATACTGAAAGTGTTATGGGAATCGGCCAGAATAATCCGTTTGTCATTTTCATTTCCGAACAGACACCTTTCCAATCGTCTTGTCCCATAAATCCCTCAAGAGGAGTAAAGCCACCAATACCGAGCATAATTAGGTCCCCGGTTTCACGGCTGGTCATATTAATTCTTTTAAGCTTATTAGCTTTCTTTAATTCTTCTTCCCTTTCCTTTCCATCCAGGAGAAGAATTTTCAAACTATCACTACCATGCGGTTTTATTAGTTTAGATTCAGGCATAAAATCTCCTTAATTATAATTGATATAATTATTTATTTTGATTCTCAGATATAGTTCAAGAATTATCAAAGACTGGTTTTTAAAATCGAACTGAAGGTGTTTCATTTTAATTAACCTCAAGCTTACTTGTCCTTCCGACCAGAAAACTTCTTCCCTGAAAAAAGAGGTTTTTTGTTATCTTTTCTAAGGATTTTTCGGAGTTATCCCCTAAAAATCCTAATTAAAAATTATATCAAACCCGTAGTAAAATCAACGCGAATAAAGATTTTGTACTCGTTCTGTTGCTGTTGTTTTTACATTCCTTTATACGGGTTGAGTCCCATATCGGTTATCTCTTCGACAAAATCATTGAAGATACCGGGCAACTTTTTGTATTCATCTATTGAAAGAGTGTGTAGCTTCACACGTTCCGGTTCAAGAACCAATTGTTTTAGTTTTTCCTGAACGTTTTCCATTCTTTTATCTGCTAATTCACTGCCTTTTATATAATGACATTGATAATCATCACCGTACTTGCACCCGATCATTAAGATACCATCAAATCCCCTTGAGAGTGCATCTGCAATCCATACAACATTAACCGAACCTAAACATCTGACCGGGATTACCCTTACGTTCGGATCATATTGAAGATGGTATTTCCCAACTATATCCAGTGAAGGGTATGCATCATTCTCACAAAGGAAAGCAAGTATTCTTGGTTTTTCTTCAAACTCATCCGGTATATCAACTGCTTTGATCATTGAAGCAACCATTTGAACCGAATAATCCTTAAACGAGATAATTCGTTCAGGACAGGCACCGAGACAAATTCCACATCTTCTGCATCTTGTAGGATTTGGTAATGGTGTTCCTTTTGCATCCTCGTCAAGAGTTCCAAATGGACATTCTTCCGTGCAGCGTTTGCATTGTGTACATCGTTGTAAAAAGAAATCAGGATAAGATTGATCGCCAGATCTCGGATGAACAGCTTTCCCTGTTTTTGCCGCGTATAACATCTGAATTGCTTTCAAAGCCGCACCGTATGCATCGTTTTTACTTGCAGTAATATCCATAGGTGATCTCACTGTACCGGCAGCATATATTCCTGTTCTTCTTGTTTCATACGGAAAACAGATATAGTGTGAATCAGGAAAACCGTACTTTAATGTTGGTAAATCTGTTCCCTGCCTGTACGTAAGATTCAATATCTTCGCACCAATTTCTGCAGACTCAGCGGCTTTTTTACCATCAAGTGTTTTTTCTTTTGAAGTTTCTTCTTCACCGGATTCTATCTCACCTATTAATGTAGATGGAACCATCCCCGTAGCTAGCACGACAACTTCTGATTTGATCTGAATTTTTTCACCGAGAAGAGTGTCGTCGATATCGATAAGAATTGTTCCATCATCAGATTGTGCAAGATTTGAAACATCACCCTTCGTAAGAAAGATATTATCTTCATTCTGAACTCGTTTGTAAAACAATTCATGCTGAGCAGGAGTACGAATATCCTTATAGATGATATAAATTAAAGCATCGGGATATTTCTCTCTGATATACAGAGCCTGCTTAAGGGATACCGAACAGCATACGGAGGAACAATAAGGCAAATGTTTTTCATCACGTGAGCCTGCACATTGAATAAACGTTACACTTTTTATTGGTTTACCGTTCAGCACTTTATTTTTACTGCCATTCTTTATAAACTCTTCGAGCTGGATACCGGTTATAACTTTATCAAGTTTCCCATAACCATATTCTTCAAGTTTATTAGGGTCATATTGCTTCCAGCCTGTTGCCTGAACAATTGCACCAACTTTTAGAGTTTCAGATTGTACTTCATTATTAATTTTAAAAATTACTGTGAAATCGCCGGGCTGTCCTGAAATCTTTTCAATTAAACAAGACTTGATTACCTTGATTTTCTCATTTGATTCGACTTCAGAAATTAGTTCTTCTATTCTTGAAGATTCCGGATCAGTGTAAGGTGCGCTACCTGGTGTTACTTTATAAAATTTATTAAGCCAGCCGCCAAGATGATCTTCCTTTTCAGTTAGAATCACCTGCGAACCTGCTTTTGCCGCAGCGAGCGCGGAAGTCATTCCCGAAACTCCGCCACCAACTACCAGTACTGTTTCATTAATTTCTATATTGAATGGTTCCGGCAGTTCACAGTTATTTACTTTTGCAATTCCCATTCGCAGATAATCTTCTGCAAGCATCTGAGTATCTTCATCGTTTGCTTTATGGGTCCAGGCAACGTTCTCACGCAGGTTAACACGATCGACCAGTACTTTAGAATCAAACCTGAACACATCCGATAAAAATCTTTGCGAACAAGCACCGATAACGACCCGGTTCAAATTCTCACTCTCGATATCTTTTTTAATGGATTCAACACTTTCTTCACTACATAACCATTGATTAACCTTACAAACAGGTATCTTATTCTCTTCAGAAGCAACCTTAACGAGCTGATCGATGTTTACAGATTCACCGATTGCACATCCCGAACACAGGTAAACTCCAACTTTCGGTTCTGCTGCCATGATTTAATTCCCTTTAATTTTTTGAATAGCTTTTAAAACTGAACCTGTTGCTTCCTGAACAACAGAAGCGACATCTTTTGGCTTTGTACTTACACCACAGCCTATCATTCCATTCCCGTTATTTTTAAAAAATCCATTTTCATCTATCAATGATTTTTCAACAGGAAGATTTTTAACCGTCGGTTCCATTCCTGTAGCTAAAACAACAAGCTCTACTTTATTCTGCATTAAATTTCCGGTTAGTGAATTTTCTGCTTCAACAATCATCTGACCGGAAGATTCATCTTTAAATACTTTTGCTACCTTACCGCGATGAAAATGTACCTTCAGATCTTTCTGAACATCGTTATAAAAATCTTCAAACAATCCGTTTGACCGAACATCTATGTAATGAAAATGAATTTCCGCATCCGGATGTTGTTCACGAATATATTTTGATTGCTTTAAGGAAGCCATACAACAGATCGACGAACAATATTCCAGATGATCTTTATCTCTTGAACCGGCACACTGAACAAATGCAACACTGTTTATTTTTTCATTTGTAGATGGTCTTAAGATCTGTCCCTGAGTTGGACCATCGGTAGCTGCGAGTCTTTCCATCATTACGTTTGTAACCACATCGCGATATTTTCCAAATCCAAGGATGTCCAATTTGTTTGCATTATAAGGTTCCCATCCGGTTGCCCAAATTATGGATTTCACCTCAACTGAAATTTCCTTTTCCTGTTCATTCAAATCGATTGCATTGTATTTACAGGCTTCCACGCATTTATTACAACTTGTACCTTTACAAGTTTCTTTATCAATTACATACTTCTGTGGATATGCATTTTCAAAAGGAATATATATTGAAGTAGTTTCATCCATTGAATAATTAAATTCATTCTTTCTTTTCTCCGGGCAAACTTTTACACAATCGCCACAAACCGTACACTGATTATTAATAAATCTAGGCTGTAAACGAATGTTCACTTTATACTTGCCCGATTCCGTCTGTACATTGGTCACTTCAGCCAAAGTAAATAATTTTACCAAAGGATTAGTTCGCAAACGACGAATATTAATTTCCAAGCCACAACCTGGCGGACATAGTTTTGGAAAGTATTGATTGAATCCCGCGACTTTCCCACCTATGTACGGATTCTTTTCTATCAGAATCACATTCAAGCCGGTTTCAGCAGCTTCAACTGCTGCAGTTATTCCGGCAATTCCGGCGCCTATAACCAAAAGGTCAGCCTGCCCGCCGGATGACAGGTTTGTTGAATTTGAATTGTCTATCATAATGTTTCCATAGTTATTGTTTCGTAGTAACCGAGCACTGATTTTATGACTTTAATGGTCTTTACTCCTTCAACTTCGGAAAGCACGTGCTTAATATCGCTTTCCCAGATACTTGATCCCATCTTTGGAACAGTTCCCGATACAACAAGAGTTCCTGTTGTAACATCTGCTTCAATTTTAACTTCACTTCCTCTTGTACGTGGCGACTTTAATAAACATGCCTGCGCTTTCGAAGCAAGGTGTAAGTTTTTAAGAGTTTGAATAGCTTCTTCGTTAAGCTGGTATTCCTTCCGGGAAATAATATCGGTAATAAGATCTGCAATAAGGTCAACATTCATTTGTTCTAAGTTATAAACAATGTCATAGTGAGCCGGATCTCTCCAATCAACCCCATATAAAAATTGTGACCATTTCTGTCTCCGTTCATCCACTAATTTTATATGATCTGTCGCCTGTTCTCTTGTCATCCCTTTTTCTTTCATCAGAGTTTTAATTCTGAATTCCGGCGGCGCTGTAAGAAGAACACGAAGCACAAAAGGAATTTTATGCAGTAGCAACTGGGCAAGATGTCCGTGATAAACCAGGTTTCCTTTCAGTGCAAAATCGAACAAAGCCGTTTGAAAGCAAATGAGATATTGTTTCCGGAGATCACTTATCTTATGCCAGAAACTCGGAGCTTTATCAATGAACGACATATCTCCCAAACCGGTTTCCTTAATGCCGTATTTTTCGGCAGCTTCAATAACGTCTTCCCTCGTTACAACAGTGCAATTAAGTTTTTCAGAAACTTTTTTTGCTATCATTTCAGTTGCAGCTAAGGAACCTCTTGAAATTGTTATTATGCTCATAAAAACCTCCTGGTTTAATACTCTTCTTTTTTATTAATCTCGTTTATCAGGATGGTCTGATTAATAGTTGATTTCAGTCTGTGCAATAATGAACGTGAAAATTTATCAAGTAATAGTAGTTCATCATCGGAAATTTGTAGCCTGGTTTCATCCAATAGTTGTAGCCTTAACTTTTCCGCTTTTTCAGCAAAGTAACCTAAATATTCATCCTTTTGTGAATCATTCCATGCTTCAAAGACATTTGCTTCAACAGAGATGATTTTCTCCGCCATATCAAGATCAAGCGAAATCTCTTTTTCCTGTTTATCCAAAAATGTTTTTAAACCTTCTAAATCGATTACCTCAATATCTTTTATCAAACCGTTTGTATTAATATCGCGGGGAACAGCCATATCAATAATTAACTTTGGACTGTTGGATTTCTTGTAGATTGTATTTATAACATCAGGAGAAATAATAAAACCGGCAGCACCCGTACAAGAGAAAATGCATCTTGAACTGATGAGAGGATCTTCAATTCTATCAAGACTGAATGCAATGCCGTTATATTTTTCAGCAAGCTCTTCTGCTTTATAAAGTGTTCTGTTAACAAAGATCAAATGTGAGAAACCGGATTTGTAAAGTTTATCAGCAATGATCTTGGTATTTTGATTTACTCCGATTATAGTAACCACATCTTCTTTATGTACTTTTTCTTTTATCACCTGTGAAGCAATTCCGCTAAGGGACTGTTTGCCGGAACCGATTTTTGTTTCATTACGAACACTCTTTCCGGTTCTGAAAGCTGTGTGAAATAGTTTGTGAAGAATTTTATCTGCGGTTTTTTGAGAACAGGCAATACTATAAGCTTCTTTTATTTGTCCCTGCACCTGGTATTCCCCCAGAATCATCGAATCCAAACCTGTAGTAACACGAAACAAATGCTTTGCAACTTCACCATTTCGATGCATATAAAATAATTCCGGTTTATTACAGGCCTCGATATTTTTCTTTTCGATAAAATAATTATTGACGAGCGGGAATGGATCGATATTATGCTTAAGTACAAAGTAAAACTCAAGACGGTTGCATGTAGAAACAATAACTACTCCCTCTACTTGTTCTTTGGATTGGAAATATCTTAACGCCTCCGGAATCTCTTTTCTATTAATTTGAAATCTTTCACGTTCAGAGATAGTAGAAGTTTTATAATTTATACCTGCAACGACTAATTGAAAATTCTCGTTATTCATCATTCAGCCCGATGCCTTTTCATTCGGTTTATCATTTTACTAAAAGTTTAATATCATGTTTTAAATATTTTTAAGTCAACAATTCTCTCCTTACAGAAAGAGCGATTTTGTAGAATACGGTTATTAAAAAGAATCCGATTGCCCAGATGGATAATGAAATTAATGTTTCAGGAATAGTAGGTATGTAATCAACAACATCTCCCAATGGAGTTGGAATGAAGCCTGTTACTACCATACCAAGTCCCTTATCTATCCAGATTGAAACAAAGATTGCTACACAAACAGCTAACAAAATTTTATTGTTATTCCTGGTTTTAGAAAAAAGCAGAAAAACCAACGAAACAACTGCAAGCAACGATGATGTCCACATCCACGGAACTAAGGTTGTATGTCCTTCAAGTCCGAAGAAAAGATACTGGAAGTGTGTCATGTGTTCGGGAATAGCACTATAAAATGCTGTAAAGAACTCCATCAAAATAAAAAACACATTTGCACACATTGCATAAGTGATTATTATCGCCAGCTTACGGATCGGTTCATCACCCGGATCGAATTTTGTCAGCTTCCTGATAATGAAAACCATTATTAATAAAAGTGCCGGTCCGGAAGAAAAAGCAGATGCAAGAAATCGTGGTGCAAGTACAGCCGTCATCCAGAACGGTCTTGCAGCAAGACCGGAATATAAAAATGCAGTAACTGTGTGAATGCTAATTGCCCAGGGAATTGAAAGAATTATAATCGGTCTGATCCACTTTGGTGGCGGCATCGATTTACGCTCAGCTTCAAGAGTTACATGACTTATCAGAATGTTCAATAAAAGATATCCGCTAAGAACCATAATATCCCAAAACATCAAAGAATGCGGAGTAGGATATAAAAAAACATTGATAAGTCTTAGAGGTTGTCCCATATCCACGAAAACAAAAAGCATACACATCATTACTGATGCGATGGCTAAAAATTCACCGAGTATTGTAATCTTACCGAACGCTTTATAGTTATGAAGATAATACGGAAGAACAACCATAACACCTGAAGCAGCAACACCAACTAAAAAAGTAAATTGGGCTATGTAAAATCCCCACGTAACATTTCTACTCAACCCGGTTATGCCCAAACCATAACTAAACTGCTTTAGATAAAACCAAACCCCAACAAAGATTATTAGGGAAAGGAAGAAAATCCATCCCCAGTATTTTTTAGTTCCTTTTAGTGCATACTCTAACATTTTTAAGCCTTATACCAGATAATAGATTTCAGGATTCGTTCCCAGTTCAGGTTTCCTCCTGATTGAAAAATTCTCTTTTAATAGTTCTCGTACATTTGATTTTGGGTCGTTCAAATCGCCAAAGACCATTGCTTTTTCGGAACAAGCTTCAACACAAGCGGGTAACTGCCCCTTAGCAATTCGTTCATCACAGAAGGTACATTTTTCAACAACACCTTTTGTTCTTGTTGGAAAATCCGGATCGATATCTTTTATAAAAGGTCTCGGATCTCTCCAGTTAAAGCTGCGCGAACCATAAGGACAAGCAGCCATACAATACCTGCATCCGATACACCTGTGCCAGTCCATCATAACAATTCCATCTTCACGTTTCCACGTTGCTTCCGTCGGGCACACCCTTACACAAGGAGGATTATCACAATGATTACAAAAGATCGGGACAGGTTTATCTTTTAAGTTATCTTTCTGATAATAATTTTCCTGATCGAGAAAAGCCTGTTCGTAAGGTTCTTTCCATATCCATTTTATTTCATCTTTCGGATTTTCAAAATCCGGAACGTTATGAATTTTATGACAGGCATCTATACATTTCGTACAACCTTCTTCTACCAAACATTTTTTCAGATCTATAACCATTGCCCATCTTTTTTTCGAATCGATACCGACTAAAGTTGTTCGTTTTTTCCCGGTTATATTAAGAGAAGATATTTTGGTCAATTTCTCTTTTGCAAAAACATCTGCAAACTTTCCCGTCGCAGCTCCGAGAGCAGCTAATCCCGTTAATTTTAAAAACTTTCTCCTGTTTTCATTCATTGCTTAATCTCCGCACTATGAGGTTCAACATGACAATTCCAGCAATATGGAGTAACTCCCAGGTAGTTATGGCATTGATCACAAAATTCCGCTTTATTTGAATGACAACCAGTACAGGTTTTAGTAAGACTCATCTCAAAATGCTTTCCCGTGTTGGATGTATAAGTCCGAACACCTTTTCTTACAACTTCATCTCTCCATACATTTAATAAATCCATGTGGAACTCACGCATATACTCTGCAGTGTTTACACATTCTTTCTGATCTTCTTTTGTCGGAAAAACCAGGTTGGGTTTATCGGTAGCCTTTCCGCTTGCAAGATCATACCAGACAGGAGAGGTGAACAATCCTACAAAAATGATTAGTCCTAAAATTATTTTTCCTGAATCGTACATTAGATTTTTTCCTAAAACGTTTTTTATTCAACCTCACCTTGCCCTCTCCCCGATAAGGAGAGGGTAAGAAAAGGTTAATTATTTTTTAATTTCTTGTTTTTCTTTTTCTTCTTTAATAATCAAAGGATCACCGCGCAAATCGGTTTCTCTTTCTTTTTCTCCTTTCATTATTAATGCGTTGCCAACAAGTTCGTGAATACCGCCGACTTCAACATTACCAACCCAGTAATCCATCAACGGTGGTAATGTTGCTTTATCAATTGCGCAAATACATCCCAGGAAATTGACACCATTTTTTTCTTTGACAAACTTCACAGCATTTGCTCTCGGCAAACCACCTCTTAATCTCATCTCGAGGTTTTCATCTGTTCCCAAACCTGCACCACTACCACAGCAGAATGTTTGCTCTTTAATCGTATTGTCCGGCATTTCGAAAAAGTTATTACATACATTTTTAATTACATAACGCGGCTCCTCTATTAACCCAACTGCACGCGCAGGATTGCATGAATCATGAAACGTTACTCTCCAATGATCGTTTCTGCTTTTGTCTAAATTTAATTTATTGTTCTTAATCAGATCGGAAGTGAATTCACAAATATGAACCATCTTGGTTGATTTTGTATGCTCAAACTTCGTCCCTGTTACTGGTGAAACGGGAACTTCAAGAAAATCTGCTGGACCGTTAAGTGTATCCATGTATTGATGCAAAACTCTCCACATATGACCGCATTCACCACCAAGTATCCATTTCACTCCAAGACGTTTCGCCTCGGCATATATTTTTGTATTTAGCGATTTCATTAATTCATGGGAAACAAACGAACCGAAATTCCCGCCTTCCGAAGCAAATGTGCTCCAGGTATAATCCAGCCCAATTTCATGAAACAAGGCAAGATAACCGAGTAAAGTGAAGTAATGAGGTGTTCCAAAATAATCGGCAGACGGTGCAACGAAAAGAATCTCGGCACCTTTTTTATTTATCGGTGCATCTACTTTTATCCCGGTAATCGATTCAAGTTCATCAACAGCAAATTCAATGCTGTCTTTAAAACCATGAGGTTGAATACCAAGATGATTACCTGTTCTGAAACTGTTTGCCACAGGTGTAATTACCCAATCGATATTAATTCCGATAAGATTGAGAAGCTCTCTTACTAAAATTGTAATCTCAGCAGTGTCTATTCCGTAAGGACAAAAGACCGAGCACCGACGGCATTGAGTACATTGATAGAAATAGTAAAACCATTCTTTAATTACATCTATCGTTAACTCACGTGAACCGGCAAATTTGCCAAAGACTTTTCCCGCTGTTGTAAAATCATTCCTGTAAACCGATCTTAAAAGCTCCGCTCTAAGTACGGGCATATTTTTAGGATCACCTGAACCGATGAAGAAGTGACACTTATCTGCACACGCACCGCATCGTACACAGATATCCATAAAAATCTTTAATGAACGGAAACGGTGAAGCCTTTCCTTTAAACCATTAAGAATTATTTCTTTCCAGTTTTCAGGTAACTGCCAGTTCGGATCTTCCGGCTGCCATTTTCTCGGATTAGGCAGTTCTAAGTATTCAACACTTTTGGGAATGCCGCTGTAATTATATACTCCGTGCTTGAATTCAGTTTTTGGATCCAGCCAGCTTTTCCGCGGTGGTGCGTAATTAATTTTTTCTGCTAATTCTTCTGGTTTTATTTTTGTTTCAGACATTACGATCAATTAAAAATTATAAGTTTAAAACTCTTATTGCTCCTCTAACTCCTTCTCTAATGGCAATCCGGTGGCTTTCATTTTCTCTCTGAATTCATCTTCATACTCTTCATAAGTATGAACTCTTACAGGGTATTCCCAGGGATTTACATGTCTTTTAGTTCTACTGTTGTTTGCAAGATTCCTTGTCGGTGAAAGAAAAATTCCCGGCATATGAAGCAGCTTGCTGAACGGGAAATACGCAAGCAATGTGCTTACAAGAAATAGGTGAATGTAAAAAATAACTCCGATCCCTTCGGGGATAACCGGATGAAAGCTGAACAATCCCAGTGCTAATTCCTTTACGCTTAGAATATCCACTCTTGTAAAGTACCGCATCAATATTCCGGTAATTGCTATACTTAGAATTAAAAAGAGAGGAAAATAATCCGATGCTAAAGAAATATATCTCAGCTTCGAATCGAAAACTCTACGCAGGAAAAGGAATGTTAACGCCGCTACAATTATTACATCGGAAGCGTATAAAATCGGGAGACCGACCTGGAAAAAGCCATCAAGATTTTGAAGGAACGGAACGAAAGCCGGAACCGGTTCCATAAAATACCTGAAGTGCCTGAGTACAATGACGAGGAACGTCCAGTGAAAAGCAAGCGCACCGAGCCATAGGTACTTGCTGCTTCCGTAAGCTAATACCGGTCCGTTTTTTAATTCTGTTTTGGTATTCCTGAACAGAGACCTGAACAACAAAATCTCAAGGCACATTCTTCCGATAACACCAAGGGTAGAAGATGGACTTTCCAGCTTACTGCTTTTTATCCACTTCAAAGATTTTTGCTGACCTGCTATCGTAGGAATGTGATAAGGTACAGGCGATCTCGACCACCTTATTACTCTTAATACAATTCCTAAAATGAAAGTTGCAATTGCAGCATAGGGAATGATAACTCCAAAGAGGAAATCCAGCTTAGCAGTTTCAACACTGAGTGTAACCGCTACGATTATAATAACTATCGCAAAAAGCGAAAAAAGAATATTCATCAATAATTCCCCTTATGGAATAATATTCGTTAATTATTTTTTTGAATAACGCTAAACGCTATTACATTTTAATTTATTTAATTCCCGGCAACTTTATTTAACTTTTATTCACCGGAGTATTTACACTAAATGATCCGGCTTTTATTTCGTTCACCCTAATTTTAAAAACCTTCTCCCTGGCTTCCATATACAGATCAAAAGCAATAAGAGCTATCCGGTCTATTGCTGATTCGAGTTTTGAGAATTCATCAACATTTTTTTTCTCTGAAAGTTCGGCACCGAGTTCATCACGTATAACTTTTTTCAGGGAAAAGATAAATCCAATAGCCGAAGAAGGAGAAAAATTCTGAATAGCCCTTATTTTAATTATGTCGTTTAATAACAATTTTATTTTTCCAAAATCACTGCCGTTAATTATTTCATCGTAGATACATTCGGCAGTACTTGAAATTGTAAATCCAACCGGATTACTAAATCTGTCTTTTTTCAATTCTAAAAACTTCGAAGTCTCAACCGGATATGTTTCAAGAACAGACCGGGTCCAGTTTTTAATAATTGCAGTTTTATTTTTATTTAATAAATCGGTAATCATTTATATCAATCAAATTTTAATAACAGGCATCACTTTATTTTGTCCACACTAATCTGATGTTGTTTCTAATCAACAGCCTGGAAATTAAAGACAGACTTTAAAACTCTCAGACTAAACGCAGCCAGTCGGCTTTGTTAGTCCGGCAACCTTACAAGCACCTTTTGCGGGACCAGAAGGATACAATTCATATATTTGTTTCAAAGAAAATCCTGTTTCCTTGCAAAGTTTCCTGATCATCGGCGCAATTCCGAATTGCTTGTAATAATCACGAAGATAGTTGACGATCTTCCAGTGATCTTCTGTCATTTCTTCAACATCTTCCGTTGTTGCTAACGCTTTAGCAACCTCTTCATTCCACTGTTCAGGCTGCTCAATGAAGCCGTCTTCATCGACTTCAACTTTAATGTCTTTATATTCGAAGGTTGGCATTTTTACTCACCTTATGATAGTTAGAAATATTGTTTGGTTAATTATTATTTTATTATCTCATTTCAATGTAACCGCAGGGACAATTCTCTGCACATTTATTACAACCGTTGCAAAGATCCAGCTTAAATTTGTACGGTTGATGCTTGATAACAGGTTTTACAATCGCCTGATCCTGGCAATAACTCCAGCAGGTTCCGCAATCGAAACAGGAAGCACAGCTCATACATCTTTTTGCTTCTTCTATTGCTTGCTCTTCAGTTAGAGTAGATGTTATCTCACCGTTTAGATTTCCAAGTCTTTCTTCGGGCGATAATTTAAACGGTTCGTTGCGCAGCTTACTTTCATAAAAGTTCAGGATGATTTTATCGTGCGTAATAACCGGAGGTTTCTGTTCCGGTTCAGGTTGAATATCTCTGAACCTATTATGAATTGCTTCCGCTGCTTTTCTTCCCTGGAAAATTGCGATTGTTGCTAATCCAAGTTCAAGTGCGTCACCACCGGCATAAGTATCTGGAATTTTCGTTACACCATTTTCATCAACTTTAATCCAATCCTTACCTTCATGAAGATTATCTAATCCATTGAAATCAGGTTCCTGGCTAATAGCTGCGATTACAGTTGTTGCATCTAAAGCAAAAAATGAATCGGGAATAGGAACAGGTCTTCTTCTGCCCGATGAATCGGGTTCGCCTAATTCCATTCGCTGGCATTTCATTTTGGTTATTTTATCGCCGGCTTTTTCGAATTCAACAGGTGCAGCAAGAAATTCAAGCTTTACTCCTTCTTCCTTTGCTCCAACTATTTCTTCTTCGATTGCAGGCATTTCTTTTCTTGTTCTTCGGTAAACAATTGTTACATCGGCACCCAGCCTTTTTGAAATACGTGCTGCATCGATTGCTGTATCTCCGCCACCGATAACAAGAACTTTATCGCCAACTTCAACCGTTTCGCCGGAGTTAATCTTATTCAAAAATTCGGTTCCGGTAAATACATTGCTTGCATCTTCATTAGGAACACCAAGAAGTTTTCCTTTATGTGCACCAATTCCAACAAAGATTGCACTATAATCTTTCTGTAAATCCTCATAAGGAATATCTTTTCCAATGATCTGGTTGCATTTGATTTCAACACCAAGATCTTCAATTCTTTTTATTTCCTTATCGAGAACAGCGGGAGGAAGACGGTAATCCGGTATGCCGTATCTTAACATTCCACCCGGTTTACTAAATGCTTCGAATACCGTCACACCATAACCTCTTTTTGCAAGTTGATATGCACAAGATAATCCCGCAGGTCCGGCACCGATTACAGCAACTTTCTCCTCGTAAGTCTCGTCGGAAATCTTCTTTAATTGAAAACCTTGTTCGAGTGCATAATCTCCGACGAATCTTTCAAGATTATTTATACCGACCGCACCATCTTTGTGAGTTCTATTGCATTCACTTTCACATGGGTGCGGGCATACTCTGCCACAAGATGAAGGAAACGGATTTTTTTCCGTTAGGATTCCCCACGCCTTTTCATAGGATTCCTGATAGCTTCTTCCCGCTCCTTCAGACTGACTGATGGTCGTTAGGAATTCTCTTATGTTGGTTTCGTTGGGACACCCATTCGAACAAGGAGGTGTTTTCGGTACCTGAACAGGACGAAGAGGTGAAGTCTCAACGGAAGAACCGCCGGCTGAATGACCTCTCAATCCTCCTAAAGGTTTTTTAACTTTTTTTACAACCTTTGCCATTTACTATTCTCCAATCATCTACGTTAATTCATTGTTTAATATCAAGCGTAAGGATAGATTCCTGATTTTACATCTTCCATTTGCTCTAATATTTCATTGTGCTTTCGCTCATCAATCATCAGGTAGCTGAGCAAATATCTAACAACATAATTCTTACTGTTCTTCCGCGATTCCTCTGCAAGCCTGATCGTTTCTTTTTCAAGCTCAATATGTTTTTCTACCATTTCCCAAACATCACCGAGCTCTTCCGGCGATAAAGTAATCGCCTGCTTTTCAAAACTGTCGATTATCAACTGCTGAATTCTTTTATGCATCGCAGAATCCTGTTTAATAATTTCCATTATGTGTTTTACAATCGGATTCTTTGTTTTAGCCATAATCTCAGAAGTTGATTTAACCGACTGGTCTTCCACTACCTGCCATTTCTTTAAGGTCTTAACCAATTTTTCATTTAGTTCTTTTTGAGTAGCCATTTCTCACCTTTCAATTAATATTTTTGTTTTTTTTAATTCCTTATATTTCTTTGCGCACTTGACCATTCCTTCAGTCCATTCAGGGGTAGCTAAAGCATGAATATGAAAATAACTGGCACAAACATTTTTGTAAGTCAATCCATCTCTTTTATTAAAACATCCGGTTCCTCGCAAAACAGAGAAGGTAGTTTTCAAAGATTGATCATATTCATAAATTTTTGAGTAATGGAATTCATGTCCTTTAATAGCTGTTCCTGTTTCAAAGAAAGGATTTTCATCATCAACAATTACTTCACTGTAACCATGACCCTGTGGTTTTTCTTCAACCTTAATTTTTATTGGTAAAATTCCCGAAAGTGAATATTCTTTTCCTTTCCAGGTTACACTTTTTGCTAAGTACATCAAGCCACCACATTCTGCATAAACTGGTAAGCCTTCTTCAACAAGATTTTTCAAAGAGCTCATCATTTCCTTGTTTGAGGAAAGCCCCTCAAGATTTGTTTCCGGGAAACCACCGCCGATATAAAGCGCATCCAATTCTGCCAAATCATTTTTTTGTGTTGAAGAAATTTCAATTAAGTCGGCGCCCGCTTCGGCAAGCATCTCAAGATTCTCAGGATAATAAAATGAAAACGATTTATCCTTGAAATAACCAATTTTTACTTTTGTTTTAGAAGAATCGAAACCTTGTTTAACTCTTTCAGATTTTTCAATTTTTAGTGGAATTGACGTCCGTGCTATCTCAATAATTTTTTCAACATCAACATTCTCTTTTATAACTTTTCTAAAGTTTTTAATGAAGACCGAACCTGCTTCATATTCTCCGGGAGTAATTAATCCAAGATGACGTGAAGGTAGAGTATAATTACCCGGAAGCTTTGGTATTGCTCCAAGAACCGGAATGCCAGCTAATTCCTCAATTGATTCTTTTGCAATTTTAGCATGTCGTTCGCCAGCAACCTTGTTTAAAATTACTCCTGCTATTTTTAAATCCGGATCAAGCTTTTGACATCCGAGTATCGAAGCTGCAGCAGTACGAGTAACTTTTGAAACATCCTGAACGATAATTACAGGTACCTGAAGCAGCTTTGCAAGCTCTGCAGTGCTGTGAGTACCTTTACTGTCCACACCGTCGAAGATTCCCCTGTTACCTTCAATCACATTAATACCGTTACCTGTTGCATATTTTATAAAAGAATTTTTGACAGCTGGAAAACCCATCAAATAAGTATCGAGATTCCTGGCTGGTTTACCCGAAGCCAAACTCAGCCAGGCAGCATCGACGTAATCAGGTCCTTTTTTGAAAGCGTAAATATTCGTACCTCGCTCTTTCAGGCAGGCAAGAAGACCACACGATACAACAGTCTTGCCCGAATCGCCTGACAAACCGCTGATTACAATTCCCGAATAACTTTCAGATACCATAATTTATTTCTGCACTATCTGTAAAAAACAGAATTAATTTTCAGCACCTTCTTTATGAGGAATTTCGATAAAGCTTCCACCGAAATACGTATAAACGCATTTCCCGGATTCTATCAGTTCTCTGATAGCAGATTTTGTTAAAACTTTATCACATCTGTCTCCAAATAATTCCAGTGCTGCTTTTGTCAGGTCAGTTGCTTTCCATTTTTTCTGACCCATACTCTCCTTTACCATTTTATACATGGCATCGGCAACTTCCTCGACTTTAACTTGCTCAGCCATAATTCATCTCCTTTTAATAAGTCAATTGTGCCGAACGTTTAAATGTTAATCCGGCGTGTTTGAAATCATCAATATGTTCCTTCTCGAATGGAATTCCCGTCATTTCGAAAAATCTTGGCCAGCCAATACGGTTTATCCATTCACCCATTCTTTCGTAGGGTTTAGCATTCTTTGCCCAAACTTCAACGAGGTTCTTTACTGCGTCTACAACTTCCGGCCATCTTGGTGGATTGTTGGGAATGAATGGAATTGCCAATTTTGAAAACATCGGTTCGCTTCTTGCGTTCGATACTTTACCTCCAACCCAGATGGAAACTCCATCATTTAAAGGATCGTTCAATGGCATTGCAGGACATACAGTGTAGCAATTTGCACAGAACATACACCTTTCTTCGATAACCTCAACTGATGGATTGCCCTCGTAAGTTGCTGGTTTAATCGCTGCAGTAGGACAAGCAGAAACGACAGATGGAATCTCGCACATAGCCTTTAATCTGCTTCTATCGACTTTAGGCGGCCGTCTGTGAATTCCCAGTATTGCAATATCGGAGCAGTGAACAGCACCGCACATATTTAAACAGCAAGCCAACGCTATTCTGATTTTAGAAGGCAACTTCATTTCGGTAAAGTACTCAATCAGTTCATCCATTACCGATTTAACTATACCGGATGCATCTGTTGCCGCAGAATGACAGTGAACCCATCCCTGGGTATGAACGATATTAGATATTGAATTTCCCATACCGCCGACGGGATGACCTAATTTTTGCAGATCTTTTATTAACGGTTCTATCTTAGATTCATCCGTTAGTAAAAATTCAACATTGTTACGGCTTGTAAATCTCAAATATCCTTCGGAATATTTATCTGCCAGATCGGAATAAACCCGAATTTTATCAATGCTAAGAAGACGTGATGAACTGGCACGAACCGTAAATAATTTTGCACCTGTGTCTGATACGTGTACCATTACACCCGGTTTCACAATTTCATGATATTTCCACTTCCCGTAATTTTCTTTAATGATGGGGGGTAAGAATTTTTCATAGTGGGGTGGACCAATATCTGTTACCCTTTTCTTTTTTTCTTCAGCCATTTTAATTATTCCTTTTTAAATGTGAATTTAAACTTTGTTATCAATTAAGATTAAATTTATTTTTCTTCAACAGCCTCTTCGGTTTCATCTTCGAAATACTCTTCGTAAAATACATATGGATTTTCCCGTGGATGAGCCACCATCTGAGGAATCGGTTCAACACCAATTGCTTCCAGGAAATTGCCCATTCCGACTCTTTGAATAAATTCACCTACTCTCTCGCGGTTCTTACCATTTTCAGCCCAAACCTCATGTATCGCATCGACCAGTTCAATCAATTCGGTATAAGGTGGTTCGAGTTTTATAAACGGAACAATAACAGATGATAGCAATGCACCTTCAACAATAGGCGCTTTTGCACCAATGAGTATGCAAGCTCCGCGATCTTTACCGGGACTAAGTGCTTTTGGCATTGCGTTTATACAATGCATACACTTGCGGCATGCTTTGTTATCGATCTTTATTTCTTTTCCATCCCAATCCATACACTTAGCAGGACAATTGCCCATGACATCCCTCTGGATATTCATACCAGAATCGGCATACTCTTTAACGGCATCTTTGTCAATTTGTATATCATCACGCCATGTTCCTATGATAGACATATCTGCTCTTGCAATTGAAGCAACACAATCATTGGGGCAACCCGACATTTTAAATTTCCATTTATAAGGGAATGCTGGTCTGTGAAGCTCGTCCTGGTAGTGCATAGTTAAAAAGTAGGTTAAAGCCATTGTGTCATAGCAAGCCCATTCACATCGAGCTTTTCCGCAACAACAGCTTGGTGTTCTTACATCTGATCCGGAACCACCGAGGTCAAAGCCTAAATCAGTAAGCTCTTTAAATACCGGTTCCAGTTCTTCAGTTCTGGTACCGAGGAAAACAATATCCCCCGTAGAACCATGCATGTTAGTTAATCCTGAACCGTGTTTTTCCCAGATGTCACAAAGTTTTCTTAAAACATCTGATGTATAAAACCAACCTGCTGGTTGATTTATTCGCAAAGTATGAAAGTGCGATACATTTGGAAATTCTTCGGGTAGATCGGAATATCTTCCAATCACACCTCCACCATAACCGAGAACTCCGACTATTCCTCCATGTTTCCAGTGTCCGATTCTTTCTTCGTACGAACGTTCAAGTTGCCCGAGTAAATCTTCAGCCATCGGATTTTTCTCTGCAGCAGTTTTAATTTCCTTAACAAAACTTGGCCATTTACCTTTTTCAAGTTCATCAAGTTTTGGTGTTTTTCTTTTTACCTCAGCCATTTTTACTCCTTTATTTTAAGAGTTATTCATATTTAATTTGATTAATTTCAACTTCCATTTACTGTGAGAAAAAAGTGTCACTAATCCAGATAAGCAGAACTAATAAAACAACACCCAGACTTAAGCTCCATATTAAAAGTTTTTTTTCGATCGGGAGTAACGGTTCGTACTCCATCTTTTTCATTTCATCTACAAACTTTGTTTCATCTTCCATTTAATCTTATTCCTTTAATATTAATTATATAGCAGGTGGCTTAATACCATGAAAAAATATCCACGAAATAAGTAAACCTATCCAGATTATAAAACCAAACAGGCACAGGATATAAACGACAGCTAATCTTCCAATTCCTTCTTCTTTAAGTTTTTTAAAATTTGAAACCACACCTATAGTGAAAAATGTAAAACAGAAAAACATAACCCGGAAAGAATTTGCTTCGTTTGAAGCAGAAGCTGCATTTTTAATTGAATCGGGTGAAGCCATGCAAACAAATAAAAAGATTAAAAAAGTTAACACGTATCCGATAACAAATTTTGGAAACCTGTCCCATATTTCTCTTGCGCGAACTTTTTCACCGGTTGGACTTTTTTCAATCTTCGAACACCAGATAAGTGCCAATACGAAAGCCCATATTCCTATGAAAACATCAATAAAAACTTTAACGGTTGTGGTAGTCATCACCATCCAACCTTCTTTGTAATTAACACCAATTTCACTCAGAACTTTTGCCCTGATAAGTGCATCGGTAATAGCACCACTTGCAACTGCAGCTCCATCCGTTTTTACAGCAAGCCCCATCCATGCTGCTGCAACCATTGGTTCCTTCCAGAGAAAAATTTGTGCAAAGAATGGAAGAAGTATCAGTTCGAAAACAGCAAACACCACGACCAAGGAAGAAACCATAATTGGAATTATTGGTCTTGATCTGATAGCACTTCCCGTAGCTATCGCGGCCGATACACCACAGATCGATATACCTGATGCCAGAGGTGCTGCCCATTCCTTACTAAATCTGAAATACTTCCGTGCAATGAAATAAACTAATGCCCAATAAATAAGATAAGCAACAATAATAGCAGATAGTCCTTGAAACATAACAATGGATGCGAGTCCTAACGATTCTGCTGCTTTAACACCGAGTCCGGCGCCCATAATAACTATTGCAGTTTTAATGAAGAGTTCAGGTCTTGTTGCAGCTTTAATCTTATTAACCAAACGGGGAAAGAAATTTCCGATAATTAAACCAACAAGAAGGGCAATTATATAACCCGCCTCCCCTGTTAAATTTAATGACCAGGAAATATCAAACTTACCAAGCTGATCGGATGTAGCAGCAATATAAGCGAAGTGCCCTAACAGCCAGCAAAGATAACTTATAAAAAATATTATTGTGAAAGGAAGAATTAATTCACTAAAATTAACACCCATAGCTTTCAGACCAATTCCCACAATTATTAACATAAACAGATATGTTAATAGTAAAGAAACAATACCGGGCAGCCCTGAAAAATTTGTAGATACACTTGAAAGTGAATTGGTAATATCTGTCCATACACTCGTTTTGATACCCCAACCGAGGATATCAAAACCAATGAATAACCCCAAGGAGAGTATAAATACAAAAAGTCCGATCCAAAGTGAAAGCCAGTCTTCACTTACAACAGACTTTTTTTCTAAGTTCATCTTTTATCCCCTTAACAAAAATCTGTAGTAACTAAACCGAACAAAACTTAATTAAGACGTGCTGTAAAAACAAGATAAAATTAGGTTTTGTAATCTATGTGTTGTATGCTTAAAGACTAATGAACATGGGAGTTTAGTGATGTTTTCTACTTTATCGGAATGTGTAATGAACGCACTGCCAGTTCGATTACAAACGTTCTCATTTCCGTGCTGTCAACAGAAAGGTTTAATGGTTCAGGCAAGGTTCCGCAGTTGAAGTTTTTAAACTGAGTTTTAAATGGATGCTGGAGATATAACGAAAGTCTGCTAAACCCGATCGGCAACGGAATCAGCATCCACCAGGCTATCCAGCCGTTAATAATTGGAATTGGATCGTACTTGATCATATGAAATTTTTCAAATCTTTTCTGAAAAGCCGCGAGTAATCCTTCAAACCGGGTAGTAGATTTCATTCTTATTCTTTCCTTCAACCGGTCAACAAAATGATCTTTGGATTCCAGAACAAGATGTTTCATCCTTTTATCTTTAAAGATGACAAGATAATTTTCCAATTTTATTGATCGATTAGCCTCATAAGCAGTTATCGCTTCCAGGATAAGCTTTTTGCTATCCATTGTATGGAAGATTTCTTTTTTCAACTGCTTATCATAACAAGCACGTGTAAAATTATTATATGATGTTGAATAAGGAAAAACAATTTTCAATGCGTCATCGATTACTTTTGATCCGTAAGACATAAATGTAGGACAAACAAATCCACGGCAGTTCAGGCGATCTAATAACCTTGTCCAAACTTCTCTTGATTCACGTTTTCCGATTTCAAAACCAAGTACAACGGTAGATAATGCATCAATAGCTAATGCAAGATACATCAGGTGTTCCTTGTTATCTCCACAATTGCATTTAAATTTCTTGCCAACCAGATGTATCAGTCTTGCTTCATGCTTAGGTGTACACGCATCCAGATAATCTTCCCATTGTGAACAACCGACCAGGTATTCTCTTATTTTTTGATTTATTCTTGTAGGAGAACTGTGATAAATTGATTGCAATTCGCGGTATGAATATCCGCTTAAGTATGCTTCAGTTAGTTCACCGAAATCGGGAGGTTTTTTATTTAGCTTGCTTTGAACCCATGTCTTATGACAAAACCTGCATCTGTAACGTGGATTATTAGTAGAAGTTTTACCGTGTTTGATTATCCTTGTACTGTTACAAAACGGGCAACTGGCGATTTCTGGGTTATCAAGCCACATATTAAAATTCTATTATTGTTACAGTTCTTTATCAAATGTTAGAAATTTGTTCTCACAACTAACAATTGATTTTTTCAATTATATAATATTTAAATGTTTAGAAATCAGTTCATTTGATTTATTATTTTCATTTACAGAATTAATAAATCTTTAATGTTTTCTGATTTTCTACCTTGCAAACAGTATTTGACAATCTCTATGCCACCGTCATCTTTAATAACTAAGAATAAACAAAGTTTACTTTTTATTTATGAATTGTTAATAAATGGCAAATTAAAAAAGGATGAGATAGTATTATAAATTTTTAAAGAAAGGAACTAAACAGAAAGGATCTTGATTTGGTATTATTTAATAAGAATGAGTTCCAAGAACTACATCAATACCAAATTTCTTTTCTAATGTTATTTTAAGATCATCGTAATCTATAGGGCAGGCAGCTGTTTCCATTGCTAATTTCATACACGTTCCAAGATGAAGTGCTTCAATAGGACGATCAAGATTATTTGTAATTTCGTTTAGTAATTTAACTCTTGGAACTGCAAGACCAGGACAATCCCCACAATCAGTCATTGCCACAAGCTCAATTTCATCATACTTCGAAAATTCACCATTCTTTTCTGCTATTCCTTTATAACATTTTGCACAAGCTATACAGGAATGATCCTGAATACGTTTACAATAAAGAATTGCTATCCTTGACATAATAATTCCTCAGTTAGATTATTTTTTTTCGTTAATTAATTTTTTCAATTTATTTAGAGTATCAGGATCTGCATTATCAATAATTTTTTTTAGATCATTTTGAATGTGAATCATTTCAGCAGTATCCTTTTCCTCTTCTGTTGTATCCATCTTCAATATATTTTTAACTGCAGCAATGTAGTTGTTTGGTTTAACGGGTTTTTCAAGATAAATCCCGGGTCCGGACATTGTTAATTCTTTTAAATCAGCTTTGCCAAGATCATCACGCGCATGACCTGTTACTATTATAACCGGAATTTTGGACCACTCTTTATGTTTTGATAATTCACGGTAAAGTTTAGCACCCGACTTATGCGGCATTACCAAATCGAGTGAAATCAAATCGGGGATTTCTTTTTTTATTTTTTCCAGTGCGATATCCCCATCTTCAGCAACACTTACTTCAAAACCGGCTTCCTCAAGCGCTGCTCTCAGGAATTCACGAACATCACTTTCATCATCAACAACAAGTATTTTCTTTTTTATGTTACCAGGCATTATTAACTCCTGTAATTAATCTTTATTCTTTTGATTGCTTATAAAGTGCAGAGAGTCTTTTACGGGAAAATTCCATTATAAATCTTGCCCCTTCACCTTTATGTGAAATAACTTTAATATTACCTCCATGTTCCTTAACTATTTTTCTTGTGGTTAAAAGACCAAGACCAGTTCCTTGTCCCCCCTTGGTTGTAAAGAAGGTTGTAAAGATTTTCTTTTTTATTTCATAATCGATTCCGCTACCATTGTCTGAAACTTCAAAGATGAGCTTATCACGACTTTCGGAAATACTAATTAATACTTCAGTTCCTTTATGATCTCCCATCAAACAAGCATCGATAGCATTCGAAACAAGATTAGTTAAGCAGGTATGGATTCCATCATGGTCAAGCTGTGCCGGTTTAACATTCTTCCCAATTATAGATTTTAATTCAATACCTGATTGTGCGGCAATATCTTTATACAAGTCGATAATTTCCGAAACAAGATCAGCAGGATCGATTATCTCAAGTTTAGGTAAACGTCCCTTAGAAAAGCTGAGAAAGTCTTTAACCAATGAAGTAGTTTTATCAAAATTTCTTTCAAGCATTTCCCAGCCCTGGTTTATCATTTCCTTATTATTCTTTTTTAAACCAAGACTAACTATATATTTTCCGCCTTCCAATCCCATTAAAATATTTTTGATACTATGCGCTAATCCTGCAACCGTCTGACCGACTGCGGCGAGACGTTCAGCTTCAATGACTTCATTTTCTAATTTTCTTATTTCAGTAATGTCATCTGATATTTCAATAACATGCGCAACCGAATCACTGCCTCTTATTAATGCCGATGTTGATACTGCGTAATGAATTTTCTCTCCTTTTTTATCAATGCCTTGCTGAATCGAATGATGAGCTTTCCCGTCTGTAAAAGTTTTATTAGCGGGACAATTACAACATTTGGTATTTTTACGTTTATAAACTTTATAGCAGAACTGACCAACAACATCACCAAAATTTTCCCGGAAGGCTTCATTAGTTCTTACAATTCTGTAATCTTCCCCAATAACAGAAATATAGCATGGTACTCTATCAAAAAGAATCTGGCATTCTTGTTGCCAGCGGTCTTTTTCGGTAACTGTATTTGTCATTTCCATAAAGTAGTTGATCTTACTTCCTCTGCCGGTTTTTAACGGAAATACTTGTGCTACATAGTGAGTTTTTTTCCCATGCTGGTCTACCCCAATCGAATCAAACACAACCGGTTGCTTATGTTTAAATACTTCAATAGCCGGACAATCTTTACATGGTTCTTCAAGATTTTTATAAACTGCATAACATTTTTTGTTTCGCCAGTTTCCGAAATACTCTGTAAAGCTTTTGTTTGCTTCAACAATATTGTATTCCCTGTCAATTACTGCAACGTTGTAAGGAAGATGCTGGAATAATTCCTTGTAAACAACACCGCTAAGTTTTTTATGGCTATATGTTATAGTACCAGGTGTAATTTTTTTTCTACTTTTTAGTTAATACCTTTTTACGTGTTAGTTCTTCAACTTTCTGAATAAAATAATCCACATTAATCGGTTTCTCTATATAACATTCAGGCTTAGAAACAGAATCGTCAGAAATGTAAGAATGAAAATTGAATTTTTCTGTTTCAACCATCCCGCTTATTATAATTACCGGAATTGAATCAAAAATTTTTTCCTGGCGTAACCTGGAATAAAATGATATCCCTGTTTCACCAGGCATCACAATATCCAGACAAATCAGATTTGGACGAATTTCTCTGACTTTGTCCATTGCATTTTTTATTTCACTTACTGCAAATGAATCATAACCATTTGCTTCCAAAACAGCAGTGAGATAAGTTATTACATCGG
>Ga0307442_1000148_pt1 | contig 29626 bp, 32 predicted proteins | sample SalMarWE160430MG_FD_202143 | JGI IMG/M metagenome (GOLD analysis project Ga0307442, IMG submission 202143) | Salt marsh sediment microbial communities from the Plum Island Ecosystem LTER, Massachusetts, United States - WE1604-30 | ecosystem: Environmental > Aquatic > Marine > Intertidal zone >...
TTGGTGGGATGTGGCAAGCTTCTGCTGGAACCATTTATCCTCTATTAAGCCGACTTGCAGACAAAAAACTGGTAAAAATTCAAGAAGTCACAGAAAACAATCGTTTAAAGAAAATATACTTTATTACAAGTGAAGGGGAAGAAGAACTAAAGAAATTAGATAAAGTTTTCGCGGTTAGTGTTGATTCTTTAAAAGACTACATACAAACAATATTCAAGGCGATACCTGAGATGAGGGCTAAGACAGAAGTAACATTTTGCAATTTCCCGTATCAAACCTGCCATGGAAGTTCTAACCGAGAGGAAGTGTTAAACCTTTCTCAACGGAACATTGATAGAATCAATAAAGAAATTCGTCAATTAAAACGTCGAGCAGACCATATCAACCAAGAGATTAAGTATCACGAGGATTTATTAGCAAATATTCTCAAGAAGCGCGAAGAGAGCAAGCGAACTATTGATATTGAAGATGATTATGTATCATAAAAAAATATAAAATAAAAAATCAAGAGGTAAACAATATCATGTGTGAAGAAAAGAATTTTGACCCGAGAAGGATGCACCCTCATGGATATTCGGCAGATTTTTGCTTTTCTCCGAGAGACGTAGCAAGAATGAAACACATGGCAGGACGTTTCATGAAAGGCTTCATGCATCAAATGGAGTCATTCGTTCCACATAATATTGATGATCTTGGCACGGAATACTTGATCACAATTCCATTACCAGGCCGAACCAAGGATGATGTGAAAGTATCACTCATAAACAAGAATATCAACGTGGAAGCTGAAAAACCAAATGTCCCTGAAAAAGAGAGAAAGGAAGAGACAACAAAGCAAGAAAATTGCTGTGGAGTTCCATTTCCGATGAATGGATTCAAGTTTATTGATGTGAACATGGACATACCATTACCCGCTGATGCTGATGAAAATTCAGTCAGTTCAAAAATGGCAAATGGTCTTCTAAGAATTACAGTAGTTAAAAAACCCGCCAAGAATATCAATATAACAGAAGAGGAGAATAATTAAAGAAGAGCGCTTTAGAATCAAGCTTACGAATGCAAGCCCCTAATATTTTCTAAAGCACCCCCCAAATTATTAGTATTTTTTTTTCTATATCTATTTTATTACTATCACATTATTATTTTTAAACCATATTTAATTTAGCTATATAGCATGAAGATTAAAGGAATGGATAAATTCCATGCACACTTACCAGATTATCCTGGTAAAAGAATTCGATTCTTTACAAGATTATCTGCTATTTCTGCTATAGTGGGCTTACTATTCATGATAACTATGGATGGAATATTTAGATTACTTCTTTCTGGGGCCGTATTATTAATTCTAAGTCCATTTGGACCATTTTTAGGGGTGGGAATTTTAGAATTAGTAGGTTTTCTATTGGTTTATTTATTTTGGAAGAAAAAAAACAAATTACTGGAAAGATTAGCAAATAAAGCTTATCAAAAAGCTTTAGTTTATGCTTTAATCGGAATTCCATTGGTAATTACTCTTGCGATTCACATTTATTTCCCAATTGATTTAATCGTTCCAATATCTTCCATGGATTCCATCACAAAATTCCTTTCGACTAATATCACGGAACTTTTTGTTGGATTCAATATTCTTGACATCGCTCTTCGTTCAATTTTTGGATTACTTTTATTAGTTATAGGAGGGAGAACAGTTTTTCGGACTTTGAACATATTTGGGATGGATTATATGGGGTTGGTATATGTCTATTACCCTGAAGAATCTGAAGTACAACATCATGAAATTTATTCAATCTTACGACATCCAACTTATTTTGCTCTGTTTATTATAGCGCTAGGTGGTGTCCTTTTTCGATTTTCTCTTTATTCCATCATTTTTTACGGAATGTTAATTTGTGGATTGATGATACATATACGTTATGTGGAAGAAAAAGAATTAATAAAACGATTCGGTGATTCTTATAGAGATTATCAAAATAAAGTACCGGCAATTTTATTAAAACCAAAAGACTTTGGAAAATTTCTGAAGTTTTTGGTAGGAAAACAGAATTAGGAAAAAATAGGTTATTTTTAAATAATGATACGTGTTTGGTTGCTTAAGGAAAAACTTTTTTATATGTGATTTCAATTCCATTCACGCCATATCATCTTGGACCAAGTGGACTCTTTGGTTTGTTATTATTAAAATGGATGGACTTTCCAACCCTTTTGATTGCTAGTGTTATCATAGATATCGAACCTATCATAGTTCTTGCTTTTAACTTGTCTTATCCCTTACATGGAGTGTTTCATTCATTTTTTGCAGCATTTTTAGTTGCTCTCCTTCTTATTTTTGTGATGAAATTTCTCAGAAAATATTTCACGCCGATAATGGAAGTTTTTAAGCTAAAGCAAGACATAACTTTAAGGAGCATTTCAATTGCAGCGTTCCTTGGTACGTTTTCTCATATTTTGTTAGACGCTCCCCTTTACGAGGAAATGAATCCTTTTTTCCCGATTTCTGGAAATCCGTTCTTTATCGAATCGAGTTTTGCAAGCTTATACATTTCAGTGCTTTGTGTTTACTGTTTTCTTGGTGCGTTAATAATTTATTTTATCAAACTCACGATAATGATATCGAAAGATAAAAATAGGAATTTGAATTTATAAAGGATTATTTTTTATGAGAAAAATTACTCTCTGATTGATTCAGATTTTTGTAATTCAGTAATAAAATAGATTAAAAATAAAATGAGGAAAAAAAATTTTAATAATATATTATTTCTTTAACTTTCTATTTCTGACAACAATATAGGTGATAATAGCCACACTAACAGCTATAAAGCTAATCATAATCGTAAAAAAGATCCAATCCGCATTACTGCTTGTTATTTCGTAAATAATATCATCACTAACATCTTTTACGATGAAAGTAGATAGAGTCCCTTTGGAACCATATGAAACTTCCACGGTATAATCCGTCACGCCTGTTTTTTCAAATATCAATGTTGATCCACTAGCCGTCGTATTTACACATCCAAGGTCACTAACGACTTCATCAAGATAATTTGTTGTTGGTTGTGCCACGCCAAATCCATAAAAAACTAATTGCCACAAGAAATCATCTGCTGTCTTATTTGAAAAGTGATCTGTAATGCTACTATTTATGTTTTCATCATTTTTGATGTTATTAATCAAAGCATTGCAGTTATCTAAAAGTAACTTGTAATCAGAAGGATCTTTCATTATAATGATTGAACTCATATTATTATCTGGTTTTTCTTGATATGCTCCATCCGTAAACCACCATTCCGCACTTATTCCATACCACGCTTCGTATGTATTGGTATAATCAGTATTTATGGTTGTTTTATTAAATCCCGCGTCAGTGAAGTTTGCTTGGTAAGTAAACCAATCTATATACTCAGATATCGAGAAATATAATGAAAGAAGCACATCATATGTGGTATATGTCTGATCAAACCACTGCTTTATGGTTTGCTTGCTCTTTGCACCATCAACGTCAGCGTCTCCTTGAAAAAATGCTTTGGAATTCGAAAAGGGGTTAATTGTTGCTTTCCACCCTGCATCATCATATTTAATAATAGTGTACTCTTCGGTACTTTTTGTAAATCCTAACTGATAGATCGTGCTTGCAGATACGGCTGTATTTAAGGTTCCAAAAAATATTATGCCAAGTAAACTCAAACTCAATAAACTAATCCTCATTCTTCTCTTCATCATTATAATTGCCTCCTTTTGAATAAGTAAGCGGCTAAGACAAAAAATACCACGATGTAAACCACAAACAACGTGATTCCCATTTCAATGCTAGGAGTTGCCCAAGAACCAAAAGTAAAATTCCCACCTATACCACCGGGACCCATACCGCCAAAAGAGAATTCAGTGTATCTTGGATTAGGGAATGGATACTGAAGAATTGATGTAATTAGATTACCCAAATAGACAAGAGAATATAATGGTTCAAAAGCATCCTTGAAAACCAAAGTCACGATCTGATCTGCAATATTAAACCCGATTAGTAATATTATCAAGGTAATGATAATGGTCACATTGATGTTCTTCATAAATGAGCTGAATAACGTTACAAAACTACTAAGCATGATAACATATAACACTGCAAATCCGAATGAATATAGTATACGAATGTTGATTACAGGACCATAATACAAAATTCCAAATACACCAAGTAGAAAGTAATAGATTGCAACAATCGATATCACGAGAATTAGATTTCCAATGTATTTACCCAAAATTAATTTATACTTATTAATTTTGGGAAACACGATAAAACCCGTTCTTTTATCAAATTCCGAGCAAATTATTCCCGAGAAAAACAAGCAAGCTGCGAACAATGTAATAAACCTTATAAATGTTAATCCACCACTAAAAAACTCGACATATGTATCAGCTAAGAGATTACTTGGGATTAATACAAGAATATATCCCATTAATACTACAACTAAAATTGTAATTATAAAGAAGAAATAAAATTTCTTTCGTTGCATCTTGATTTCAAAGATAATTGTATTATATATTGGCAATATTCCATCTTTAATTGTTTCTTCACGCTGCATTCTAAAGAACCCCCTTCTTTAATTCATTATCTTTATCATCCATTTCTACCATCTCTATATAGACTCTTTCAAGTTGAGAAGTTCTTGGTTGAATATATGAAACAACTGAAAAATCAGATTCAAATTCTTTGACTAAAATCTTCAAAATTTCCACTTTTGATTCCTTCTTTCCATCAAAAAAAATCTTAAAACCTTGATTTTCTTGGCTGTAAGCTATGGGAATTTTTGAGATTTTTGGATCCAAGTCTAGATCTAAATAGGATTGAAGCCTATTTGTCAATCGTCCCAATATTGGACCTAAGTTTTCGGGTTGAATGGGATCTAGAAGCACGCAATTCAATTCATTAGCTTTTAGTGATATGGCTAAATTTTCAACAGTATCGAAGCCAAGAATTTCTCCGTGATTTATCAGTGCTATTTTATCACACACTTCTGAAATTTCATATAACATGTGCGATGCTACAAATATAGTTTTTCCAGTGGATTGCAAATCTCGAAGGAATTTTCTTATTTCAATGCGAGCCAATGGATCCAAACCAGTTTGTGGTTCATCCAAAATTATAATATCAGGATCATGGATTAATGCTTGAATGATACCTAGCTTCTGCGTCATTCCCTTGGAAAAAGTTTTTACATTTTTGAATTTCCATTCTGTTAGTTTAAAGAATTTTAAGAGCTCATCAATCCTATCATTTATTTTATCTTTCGGATAATGTTGAAGTTTTGCAAAATACCTAAGTAATTCATATGCTGTCATGTGGTAAAAATTGGGGATATCTATCAAGAATCCCATCTTGCTTAAAGCCGCGGATATACCTTGCAAATCTTGTAAATCTCCGTGATCCGTATTTATCAAGATTCTACCTTCGCTAGGTCTTAGTATTTTAGCAATCATCTTGATCGTCGTCGTTTTTCCAGCACCATTAGGACCAACTAAACCAATTGTCTCTCCCCTGCACACTTCAAGATTTAAATTCTTCACTGCTGTAAAATGACCGAATTTTTTCGTTAAATTTTCCAGTTTAATTACTGTTTCTGACATTTTAAATCGCGTTTTCAATTTTTTGTAAGATTTTTTTATTTAGATTTTGTTTCAGATTCTAAATCTGAGATATTTTGATCGATGTTTTCTAATAAATGAGTTAAATCTTGAATCCTTTCAGTAAAAAACTTTTTACTAATGTTCAAAAACTTTAATTGTTCTTCTTTTGATTTTTGTTTTAGCATGACCATAAAATTCTCTTTAAATGGTCTCATAAATGGACCCTTCATCGGAGATCCCTGCATTGGAGCTCCATACATTGGAGATAGATATGATTTGGGACCGTATAAAATGATCTCTTGAAGGGAATGCTGCAAAAAATCGTCATCAATTTCAGTTGTCGAAAAAATAAGTGATCTCATCGATTCTCTCATCTCTCTCTCACGTTGTATCATTATTTCTAAAGTTTCTTTGCCTTTCTCTGTTAATTCATAAGTTTTCCTCGTATCATCAGAGTCTTGAATATCACTTTGTCGTATCAAGTTTTTTTCTCGTAAATTATTAAGAATTGTGTACATTGTTGAATCTGATGGTGTCCAAAAGCCAAATGTTCTCTCCTCTATTAGTTTTTTTATTTGATATCCATGTGTAGGTTCTTTATTTAACACTAAGAGAACAAAAATGTTAACAAAACCCTTCTTCATTGTTCTTTCAAAGTTATTAGCTATGTTTTCGACCATTTTGTTTAACACAAAACCACTAAAAATACATCGATTATAGTAGTACTACGTCCGAAGTATAAAAAGTTATGGCTTATAAAAATAAAATGTCGAAATTATCAAAAAATAGCACCTAATTATCTAAAAAACGCTTTAGGTTAATAATCAAGGTGATTGCTAATAAAATTAATCACAAGATTTAAGGTTTTAAGTTCTTATCTAATTCCTTCAACCTTTTTTCCCTATCTTTAATGTATTTCTTTACAGGGCGAAATATTAAGTAATAGCCTCCTTGGTAAGAGCGGTAACCATTAAATAATTTCCCTATTTTTGACCCAAAATAATACCAAAAGAGATATGATGTAGACAAGAATAGTGAAATGATTTCCATTCCTGGTTGAAAGATAATTCCGTAATCTACCCCAAATAACAGAAATGAATTCCACAAGAAATATTTTCCGGGTTCACTGGAGGGTATATCAATCCAAGGGAGAGCATTTAGAAATCTAATATTAATAAAATCGAAAAAGATTAAGATTTCAATCACCCAAATTAAAGATAAATAGATTACAGCAAGAAAGATAATCCAATCTTTATTTCGCCTACGTAAATACTTTCTATAAAGATAAGAATTCAACCATCCAATCACGAAACTAATGATTAAACTCTCAACATAACCCATTTTCATTCACGCTCTAACCAATTATTTGAAATATACCAATCTATGGTATTTTTTACAGCAGATCTATACTCGGGAAACTTGAAATTAAACCCTAAGTCTTTAATTTTTTGATTTGAAAAGAGATATTGATGTATCGTGTACTCTGTCATTGGCGTATCAACGGGCGGTCTTGAATGTAATGCTCGTGCTTTTTTTTCTTTCCGCTCATTTAATCTATAGAGAAATTTTGAAAACATTTTGAAGAATGGCCACCAAACAGGAAAATTGAAGTAATCCACATTCAAAATGTCAGCAACATATTCCATAAAGTCTTCTTGAAAACAAGGGTCAATTACAAGATTATATACCTCGCCTACAGATTCCTCTTTTTCTGATATGAAGATCGCAGCTCTTACCAAATCCTCAACATGGATCATTGGCATCGCTAACCGCTTTTTTTTAGGATACACATGAACACCTGGACCAAATCCTGATTTGTGTATAAGTTGAAACACGTGAAACATTCCATAAGCTTGAAAAGGCCCCAAAATTGGTGCTGGTCTAATAATGGTTGTTTTTAAACCATAATTATTGATAAAATCTTTTAACAAAAGCTCTTGTTCCATTTTTGTAATACTGTAATTATTTGGAGGATTAAATGATTCCTTTTCATTTGCGGGAATTGGGTATCCATACTTGTTTTTTTGATATATCGGTTCTCCATATACACCACAAGTACTCCAATGAATAAATCGTAAACTTGTTAAATCTTGAGTTTCCAGTATCATGTTAAGCAAATTTCGCGTTCCTTCCACGTTGATTTTTCGTAAAACGTCTAATCCCGCGAAATAATCATATAGACTTGCAGTATGGAAGATGATATTATAGTTTTTCTCAACCAACAGGGCTTTAAGCGATTTTGGGTCTGTTAAATCAGCGGGAATGAACGAAATCCTTTCATTCTCAAATATATCTGACATATTTTTGAATCTGCTGCTAAAGACAGTTTCCTTGGTCATTAAATCTGACCTTTTTTCAAGAGGTAAGTCAGATGCAATGATTTTCCAATCAGGTTTGGATTCTAAGATTTCTTTGATAAGGAATGTTCCCGTATGTCCTTTCGCACCATCAACTAGTACTAATTTACTCATTTTCTAGTATAGATCAGATAATCCCAACTAATTAATATTCGGTTTTTTGGAATTTGGATAAAAAATATAGTAGCAGACAGTATTAAGAACCCTATTTCACGAAATATTATCGTAATATTACAATGATATTTTATTTAAAATTAGCTCCTAATATTTAAAAAACACAATTAGCTATTAATCAAGGTGATATTTAATTAAATTAATCACGTGTCATGTTCCAGAAGCCTATCTGAAGGGAATCGAGGATCTTGTCAACATGAATTTATATCCAAATCGTTCTGAAGTTATAAGAGTTGCAATAAGAGACTTGCTTAAAATTGAACTAAGTACACTACTAAGAAAGGAATAATTTATTTCTTTTTTTCTCTATTTTATATTATGGAATTATGCATGGAATTCAGTGGGTCATAAAGAGGGCTATTTGAATGATAGAAATATTAATTTGGCTCTTCATCTTTTTTGCAAGTTATCTTCTTATATATTTTTCAGTGGATTTTTTTCTGGATAATTTGAAGAATTTATGTTTAATCCTTAAAATCTCACCATTCGTGATTGGCTTATTAGTTTTAGGTATTGACCCGGAGGAATCCATCGCTTCAATCTTAGCCGCAATTAATGGACTTCCATTTATCGCGGTAGGGAACGTCATGGGGAATTCAATCATTTCCTTAACTTTCTGTTTTGCGCTTCCTGCACTCTTTCACGATATCGATTTAAAATCAATTTCAAATTTTTATTTTATCATCATATATAGTTGCTTAGCTGCTATTTTGTTGAGTTTTCTTTTCTGTTTCGGTTTGTTCATTTTTGGTATTATTACTCTAATTATATATTTAATATATTTGCTAAATTCACTAAATATCCTATCCAAAAAGAGAAGAATAGATCTTCTTGATATGAATGAATTGGAAGAACAGATTAGAAGCTGGAATAAGGAAATTAATAATAAGTTTAAACTTAAGAAAATTATTTATATAATACTGGCATTTTGTTTGATACTAGTAGGCGGAGAATTCCTAATACTTTCGGCAGAGAATATCATGGTTTTAACGGGATTAAGTGAGGCATTTTTTGGCTTTATTATCATTGCATTTGTCACTAATGCAGAAGAAATAACCCTCATCTTCAAATCAATTAAGAAAAAAAGTGTTGAAATTGGAATGGGAGCCATGATTGGAAAAGTAATATGGAATTTATCCTTTACATATGGAATTAGCGGAATCATTGCGATGGTAATAAATTTAAGCATGGTATTGATAGTGAATTGGTTATTCCTATTTGGTTTGATAATTTTTTACCAGGTTAAATCTAGAACTCATTCATTAACAAGAATGGATGGAGTTATATTATTGATAATTTTCATTGGATTTATTATCCTCACCACTCTTATTACAATTTAAAAAAGTTGGAAATTAATGTTCAATCTTTTTATGTAATTTCATATTTTCTTTAATTATGGTTTATACTCATCAAGACTTTAATTATATTGACTCGCATGTTCATTTCTTTCCTCCTAAACTATTTAAAGCAATTTGGGACTTTTTTGAGAAGCCTGATGATGATGGAAATCCCCGTGGATGGTCGATCAAATATAAGTTAGAAATTGGGGACTTAGTTGAATTTCTAAAATCTGAAAAAGTAATATCCTTTACAACGTATAATTACGCTCACAAGAAAGGAATTTCTGAACAAATTAATGAATGGACCTATCAATTCTGTAAAAGTAATCCTGAAGCAATTGCTTTTGGATGTGTTTGGCCTGGTGATGATAATAAACTCGAGTATGTTCAAAAAATTATTGATACATATAATTTTCAAGGGCTCAAATTGCAGTTATTAGTCCAAGATTTTTATCCGCTTGATGAGCGAATGTTTGAAATTTATAATTTCATATTAGATAAAGGAAAATGGATTAATATGCACTGTGGTACTGCTCCTTACTCCAATAAGTTCGTAGGTTTCAAACATTTTACTAAATTTATTGAAAAGTTCCCTGATATAAATATAATAGTTGCCCATTTTGGGGCATATGAACATGAGAAATTTTTTAAATTAATGGATAAGCACGAAAATTTGTATTTGGATACTGCAATGGTGTTCATTCCTTTCAAATTATTTGAGAAGTGGAATCGAGATATAGATTATCCAGATAGAGAGTTACTTATATCATATCAAGATCGTGTTCTTTACGGGAGTGATTTTCCTAATATACCATATGATTATGAGGTCTCTACGAAAGGATTATTGGATTTAGACTTAGATAAAAGAATATATGAAAAGATTTTTAGTGAGAATGCCAGAAAAATATTTAATATATCCAAATGAGATTTCAGGAATTACAACATTGATAAACTGAGGGTCATAACAAACATGCCAGTAATTATCCCCAAAATGGATATGTGTTCGTTTCCTAGTGATCTTGAAGCAGGTAATAGCTCATCCAATGAGATATAGATCATTACACCAGCAACGATAGCAAGCATCGCACTTAATAAAAATGGGGTGATAAAGGGAGTTAGCACTATCCACGTAATAACGGCGCCTAAAGGTTCGCTCATCCCTGAAAGAAATGACCACTTAAACGCTTTTTTTTTACTTCCTGTACATGCATAGATAGGTACGGCTACGGCAATTCCTTCAGGTATATTGTGAAGTGCTATGGCTACCGCCAGAATAAACCCTAATTCAATTCTGGATATTGTTCCAATGTAGGTTGTCATTCCCTCAGGAAAGTTATGAATGAAGATTCCTAAAAATGTAAACATTGAGGTCTTTACTAAATTGATTTCAGATTTGCGACCACGCTCATCGTGAGGTTGAATTCCCGATCCATCTCTTGGTCCTCTACGACGACCCCGTCGATATCTATGTCTTTCCTCTTTGGTTTTTCTATGATATAGGACGTGGTGTGGGTGAGGTTTGCAAGTTCCATTAGCATTCATTAACATTTCTATTGAATTTTCGAACTCATATTTATGAGAGACGAACACATCAATACCGAACATGATTAACATCCCCAAGAATAAAAATAGGGAACCTTCTAATAATCCTATAGATTTAATGCTTTCTTGTAGTAATTCAACAAACGCTATCAGGATCATAACTCCTGCTGAAAATCCCATAATAAACGAAATGAATCTTGGATTAGGTTTTTTCATAAAGAAAGCGACGAAACTTCCGATTGTTGTTGATAAACCCGCAAATAAACTTAACAAAAGAGCAAAAATATAGGTTTCCAATTCATATTCTCCAAATTAGTTAATTTAATAAAATTTAAAAATTATTAATTTAGACGATCCTAATTAAATATTAGTTTTCAATAAATAAAAAGATTTAGAAACATCAAAATAATAAGATCAAGTTTTGATTTGACTAGTTTAAACATTAAAAAATATGTATGTGGAAAAAAGATTAATCTAAAATAGAGAAAGCTAAATTCAAACGAAATCTATTAATATTTATAATACTAATTACTATAAATATGGAAATTCATTTTCTTAAATAAATTTATACTCCAAATATTAATATTATGAAAGATTTAACCGAAAAAGATAAGCTCTTCTTTTTTGAAAAACATTTCTTTACTCTTGATGGATTGTGGATGATAGAAGCTGAGAAAAAGACGGATTGGGACACCGCTTTAGAAATAGATTTAAAAGTCTGGCTTAAGTTATTAAAAATTATATTTAAGAGACTAAAAAAATATCTCAATATTCTTGGAAATGATTTAATTGACTTACTTGAAATTCTCACTTTTAGATGGACAGTAGAAGGTTGGAAATATGATATTAGAAATGTGGATTCTAACAATGTATACATCAGCGTGAGAAGTTGCCCTTACAAATCTGCGATGGACAGAAATCCTGAAAGGCATGATAAAATACCATTAATTTGCAATAATATGTGCAAGCCATTTTATCAAGAGATAATTAAGGATTTTAATCCTTTAATATCATTAAAGAGGACTAAATTTATGGGTTTTAAAGCTGATGAATGCGATTTTCATTTTTCTATACCACCAACTCAAAATATTGATCAGGAGAAACTAAAGGAGAGGGTTCTAGACAAAAAAGTACGGGATATAGATAAACTCTTCTATTTTGAGAAACATTTTCGTACTTTAGACGGATTATGGGTAATCGAAACTGAACATGAGATTGATTTTAATACCGCGTTGGAGTTGGATATAATTGTATGGCAACAATTATATTCAATTATATTTCGGCGAGTAATTAAGTATCTAAAAATAAATGACAATTCCCTTGAGGACTTAATTTCAATTCTTTCTTTTATTTGGAACTGCGAAGGAAATTTGCATGAAATTGTAAGATATAGTAAGGAGGAAGTCCAAATGAACATAACCGAGTGTCCCTATATCGATGCAATGAGGAGGAATCCTGAGAGACTCGATAAAATTGCTTCGATTTGCAAAGATATGTGCGTTCCATATCTTGATCCTGTTATACAAGAATTTAATGAAAATATTAAAATAAAAAGAAATCAGTTTATCGGACTTGGAGATAATACTTGCGATTTCCATTTAACATTAAAAGAGTGAGATGTTAAAACCTAACAGCGAGGTGATCGCTTAATCCTTGTCCAACCTTGATCTAAAATGTAGTCATAATCTTTTTCATAAACACTATTAAAATAAGAAATGTGTGCAGTTACAGTTGATAAAATTAATTCCTGTTCAGTTTTAGAAATAGAATAAATTTGAAATATGAGATTATCCAATTCTCGCGTTGCATAATGAGTGGTATCATCAAATTTCGCACCAGTTTGAGCTAAATAGTTTGAAATAAAATCAACTCGATCGGATATCTCTTCTTTTATATCTTCTCCAGAATTTTTAACTGGAAAATGTCGAATCATGTATTGATTTAAATTAATGGTAGTATCTTTTTGGTTATTTATTCCATATATACAATAAAATTGCATTAACGCTGAATTTATTATTCCACAAAGATATTTCAATTCAGTTATATTTTCATTAAGTATCGAATATATTGAGGAAGTAAAACATACTTTCTTTTCAGTATAAATTGCTTGAGGAATAACATTATTATGCTTTATTAATAACTTATGGTTATTATAATATTCATAATTTCTCCCTTTTAGGGTCTGAGGGCTAATCAATTCAAGATCAAAGGATTTTTTTGGTTTTATTGAATAATAATCAAAATCATCTTTTGCATTAATGAATAAACAAGTACCATTAGCATTATTTTTAACAATATCTCTGATCTCCATCAATCCCTTGTCTTCTTCTCCTCGAATGAAATGTGGGAAATCAAACGAATTTATATAGTTCAAATCTCCAATATCCTCAATCTTATTAATTAAATTTAGAACTTCATGATTTGTTTTAATCCGGATTCTGTTTAATTGTAGAGTTTCATTTTTGCATGAAGGGCAATATTTTTCTTTCGTATATGTATAAATCTTTTTTGATTTATTACTCGATGGACAGTCTGAACTTAGACAAATTCTTAATTCATCGAATGATTGGTTATTATATGTAATGATTTTATGATTTGGATAATCTAAGACTTTTAAATTCTTTAATTCTTTACCTTGACTTTGATAAATTAAGATCTGAACTTCATTAGTCGCTTTTTTAAATAGGTTTGGTCCCATGTCAATAATTTTAAGTAAATTTGCTTTTGATAAGAGAAGATTTCTAAATCTAACGTACCCTTGTCGTAATAAAAAACTTTTAGGCACTAAAAACCCAATCATTCCATTACTCCATTCTAATGCTTTCAAAATGAAAAGACAATAGATATCATTAACAAAAACATTTTCAGCACCTAATTTTTGCTTTAATGATTTGTTTAATATATTCCCATAAGGAGGGTTTCCAACTAAAAGATCAAACTTCAAGGATGGAGGATCTTTAATAACATCTCTGACAGTAATATGAGACTCTAAAATAGAAATCAAGTTCAGTAAATTTATTGATTTTTCTTCTGAAATTCTTCGGAGCAGTTTTAAAATACAAAGTTTAACTGAAAAATCATTTATATCATAGCCATTTATATTTTCAATAATACCTTTTTTTAATGTTTCAAGCTCAGTTCTAGGGGAAATATTTTCAAATAGGGTAAAGATCATATCAATGTAACTTAAAAGAAAAACTCCTGAACCACATGATGGATCACAAATCAAAGATTTATTTACTAAATTTAAAATAGATTTAAATTCATTCTGGGTTAATGATTTTATTTCTTCTAAGCTCGTGAGATTAATTTTTTCAATTCTAGAATTAAAGAATTCAGTGAGAGTTTGGGATATAATATAATCGGCAATATATTTCTGAGTGAAAAATACACCTTCTTTTTTTCGTTTATTATAATTTTGTAAAAAAGAAAGCTCGATCTTTTCAATTTGGTGCAAATTTTCTCTTAGACTATCATCATTATCTGATTTTAAAGCTTTTCGGACAGAATTATATAATTCAGATAGAGCCTGATTATTTTGTACATTCAACATTGTAATTAGCAATTAAACAACAGATAAATTGATATATTCTTTAGGTTTTTATAGGTAATATTATTTTATATAATAGAAGATGACAGATAATCAAGAAGAAGATTATTACGGAGTTGCTCCAATAAAGCCTATTATTAAAAAAATGAAGAAGGATTATGATAAAGATCCTAAAGGTTGGAGCGTAGTTGGATCTACTGATAATCATGGTAATTCAGATACAGTAATACTTAAAAATCCTAATAGTTTTTGGTTGAAATCAAAAATGCTTAGTCCTTATTCAGCTTTATCCATGGGTTCAGTTATTAAAAATATTGATAAAGAAATTGATGATAATATTGGGATCAAAAGAGAATTGTCTCCTGATGAGATGCTTCGATTATTCGGCATGGTAGTTCCTATTAAACCGGATAAGAATATCATTGCTACTGGAATCGAAAGATTTTCTCAGAATCAAGGAGATATCTTGAAAAAAGTAATACATGAGCAAAATCCTAATTTAGATTATCAACTTGCGAAAAGAATCGATGAGGAGTTTACCAAAAAATATCCACAGCGAAAGAATTTGTATATTTAAAGATAAAAAGTAATAGTAAATAAGGACTATATTTTTGCTTTTAAAGTATCAATTTCTTCTTTTCCTTTAATAATTGGTAAATTTGTAGAATAATTTGATGAATTTGTAATTAATTCAGCAATGAGAGCGATGATTTTTTCTGGACCGGATTTATTTTCAAGTGCTTTTGCAAAATCTTTAATCAAGAGGACTTTTAAATCATCTACGTAGAAAGAAACACCCTTTTCGACTTCTTCCATTAGGAATTGGAAAGATAATTCTGCTGATCTTTCAGTTTTTGTTAACGGTTCATTTGGATCTTCAAAGGTATATGATATTTCTGTCCAACGTGCTCCATTTGAATCAACGGGCACCATTCCAAAAATATAATCACTTGTATGCAACCAAATCGGAGTTCCATTATCATAAGAAGCATCAATAATAGCTTTCATTTCTTCACTCATCATAAATCACTTTTTTTGTTTATTAATTTTGCTTTTCGTGCAATAATTATGAAAACAATTTTATTTTAATCTTATCTTTTCTATTCATTTAAAAATGAACGATTAATAACATTAAAAAAATACTTCGAATCATGAGAGTGCTAGATTATGAAAAAATATGTTCAGATATTCAGTCCTGGATCAAGCAATACGTGTATTCAGCAGGAGCGCAAGGCGTTGTAGTCGGTTTAAGTGGAGGAATAGACAGTGCAGTTACTGCTGGTCTTTGTAAGAATGCTTTAGGAAAAGAAAATGTGATCGGATTAGGACTCCCTTGTGAATCCATTTCTAAAGATCTTGAAGATGCAAAATTAGTAACAGAGTCATTAGGGGTTCGATTTTATACTGTAGATCTCTCTTCGACATATAAGGAACTCTTAGGTTCTCTTCCTTCACAAATTGAAAAAAAAAAAATTTCATTATCAAATATCAAACCAAGATTGAGAATGTTAACTTTGTACTTTATAGCTCAATCAATGGGATATATTGTTGGTGGCACGGGAAACAGAACTGAGGTTGCAATTGGTTATTTCACGAAATATGGTGATATAGAATTACTTAACGTATTTCTACACTAAGGTGGTGTGGATATTGAACCAATTGGAATGCTTTATAAAAGAGAAGTAAGAGAGATCGCCAAAATTTTGAAGATCCCCGATAGAATTATTATGAGAGTGCCGAGTGCTGGACTTTGGCCAGATCAGACCGATGAAGGTGAAATTGGGTTAACCTACGATGAGCTAGATGAAATCATATATAGAATCGATTACAATTTAACTCTCGATAACTTAAACAATGAAAACGTTGAAAAAGTTAAAAATATGATAAAACTTGCTGAACATAAAAATCACATGCCACCTTCTTATAAAATCAAATAAAGCAATATCGCAAATTATAAACTGGAAATTAATCTTCTTATTGTTGTAATACGATTGGTGATTTGTAGTAGTTTTGTTTTTATCTCTTCATTCTTTTGTTTATAATGCGAATCCGCAATTGAGCCTTTGTTATAACTCGTTTCTAATTCTTTAGAACTTTTTTCAACTGCATATCTTTTTCCTTCCAGAGCAATCAGTTCTTGGTAAAGGTCATCTTTGTCAACAGGTAAACTTTCAGCAGTTTCTTCCTTATTGAAATCTACAAAGGAATTAATTTGGGGTTGATAAGTATTTTTAATTTCAATTAGTTCAATAGGTTTATCTTCTTTTTTTTCAGTAATTTTTGGAGACTCTTTTTCCTTTTTTGATACAACTTGTGCTGGTTCTCCAACATGTGCGAGAACATCAAATAAATCCTTCCCACTTGATTTGATTGATTCAGTTTCCACTTCTTCTACACTCATGCTTCTGATTTTAGGGGGTTCAACAGAAAATGGTTGAATATTGCTCTCCTCAGTTTTTTCTACTTCTTCAAGAGGGTTATTCTCTACCTCACTTACTATAGGCGTTATTTTTCTCTTTTCTGTAATGATTGGTACGTCTACAGTCTCTTCTATTACTGAAGTTTGAATTTCTGGTTTCTTATGAACTTTTTTAATTGGGATGGGCGTTAACTCATTATCAAAAGAATTCCTTCCTATCAAACCCTCTGGTTTTACAGGAATAGGAGTAAGATTTTTAACCTCTGCTTTTTTTGGTGGAATTTGAACTTCTTTGATTTCATCTTTTGGAGGAATCGGAGGAATAGATGATCCTACTCGACTTTCAGAATGATAGTTGATTTTTTTTATAACGGGAATTTTAATTATAGGAGGAGCCAATTTCGAGGTTTTTTTAGGAATAATCTTCTGTACTTTCTTCTTCTGTGAAATATTATTTAATGTTTCGCTTTTCTTATCTAATTCTTTCTTTAATCCGTCAATTGTTTCTTTTAAACTATCAATCTCACCTTTAAATCGTTGAGAAACTTCGCTAACAATATCATTAACATCTAATTTGGAAGAAACCTGTGAAAGTTCATTTAATTCTTCTACTTGCACGTCATATACTTGTGTTTGTTCGGATGTTTGATCTACATCTGCTAATTCAGAAAAGTTTAGAAATATTTTAATATCTTCTGGCATTGTGGTTTCTGTGAACCAAGATTCTAATGTATCCCATTTTTCGAGTTTATCTTTTATCACTTCAATAAGATCTTTTTGTTTAGGGGAATCCAGAAAATCTGGTATGCTATTGAATAATGAGATTAATTGCTTCCTAGCGTCGATTTCTTCATCTGGTGTTGGTTCCCTTTCTGTAAGAGCAAAAAAAATCTCTTTAATCGATGCTAATGTTTTCTGAAATTTTTCATCGTCGGTCATCGAGATTTGTTAAGAAATTATTATTATTTTGTGTAATTTAATTCTATTTAAGAATTTAATAACATTTTACTAATTTATTTTTATGTAATATCCTCAATAAATCTATTCACTATTCACTCCAAGTTAGAAATGATACTCAAAAAATAAAATGAAACATACTTGGAATGACTCGAAAAATTATTGATAAAATTGATAAAGTTCAAATTTTACAATGGATTACTTCTTTATATTAAACCAATACAATCTATTGTGTATTAAAAAATTAAGGTGTATATCAGATTAGCAGAGACGAGAAATGGGCTATTATTCATCTATTCAGCTCATATAATAATACCATAGTGACCGCAACCGATTTGAGTGGTGGCGAGACCTTCGCAAAATGCACTGGTGGAATGGTTGTAAAAGCGAGTCGAGATGAGTCAAACCCGTACGCCGCCATGCAGTGTGGCTTTCGAGTTGCGAACGACATTCGTGATAAGGGAATTACTGGTGTCCATATAAAGGTTAGAGCGCCTGGAGGAAACAAGAATACAACCCCCGGACCAGGAGCGCAAGCATGCATCAGAGCACTTGCTCGCTCTGGCTTGAAAATAGGTAGAATAGAGGAAGTGACGCCGCGTTCTCACGATCATTGTCGGAGAAAAGGTGGGCACAGAGGAAGGAGGGTATAATCTTTTCTTATATGTCTTTTACCTATTATTGGATTTAGTTAATTTTATCTTTCTTAATTTGCTTTCCCTTGCTATGATAAATTTTCTCAAATCTTTATTTCTGATTTAGAGAAAGAATAAAAAGAATTTCATAAAGATCTTAAAATAGAAGATACATAGAAATAACGACTAGTGCCGAATATATCTTTATATTTACTAATTGTATCAAAATAAGGTAAACTTGGACAGCTTTTTCTTCAATTAAGTTTTAAAAAAAGGAATTTTCTTTTAAATTAGAACTCAAACTTTTAAATAAGAAGATATAATTTTTAGTATCATTAACAAAATTGTTGATCATCAAAAAAAATTGAATGAATGTGAAGAATATTGGATATGGCAACATTTAAAAAGACATTTACATTAGTCTGCGATGAATGTGGGGAATTTGCACATACAAAAATGGAATATTGCGAAAATTGCGGGTCAAAGGCTATAAGAGAGGCAACAAATGAGGATTATAATAGATATGAAATGGAAACAATAAGCGAAGCTAAAGAACAGCAAATAGTATTTGAGAAAACTGCGGAAAATAGGATGATTAAAAAAAAAGCTGAGAACGTAGCTGAGAAAGCTAGGAATGTTATTGAGAAAGCTGAGAAGAAAGGGGAGAAAACTAAGGATCCTGAGAAAGTAGCTGAGAAAGCTAGGAAAGTTGCTGAAAAAGCTAAGAAGAAAGCTGAGAAGGCAGTTGAAAAAGCTAAGAGGAGAGAGGAAAAAACTAAAAATCGTGCTGAGAAAGCTGAGATTAATGCTATCAAAGCTAGGAAGAAAGTCGAGACAACTAAAGAGGAAGCCAAAACGAAAGCGGAGAAATCTTAACCAATTATCGAGATATCCCTTAATTTTGTTTAGATATTAAAAATTTTAACTCATATTTTTAGACTTCCATAATTTCAGGTAGCTATCAAAAGAATCGGCAGGTAATCCTATCGAATTTAAAATCCTGATTTCTTTGGGTGTTTTTTTCTTTTTTTCAGAAGATTTTTTAAAGCTTTTTTCCCAGTCCAAATAAGAACTGCATCTTTCCATAATAAAAAAAGTGAAGTTCAACCTAATAAATTGCTGGACTGTTTTAGATTAGAGAATTTTCAATAATATATTTCATCGCAACTCACAGAAAAAAGTCGAATTTAAGTCGATAAGAAATACATGAAATAGATATTGATTAGACGAGGAAAGATATACCAGTGAAGAATTGATACGTATCAATCAAAAAATTTAAAAATTTTTGTTGAATACGGGAAGATAATGGACTCATTAAAAATAGATTTGAAATCAACAAGCTCAATTTATTTTGCTTTAGTAATAATCCTATTAGGAACAGTTTTAATAGTATCGTTATCAACATTTCTGATTGTCAAATTAAATTCAACCCCAGCAGAGTATCTAACTTATTTAATAAATGCAAACCCTTCGACACTTAATTGGATTTATGAATTGATTGTTTTAGGGACCATTCTTACAATAGGGGGTTTAATTTTATTATTTTCCTTAATATTCAATAACATTAAAGAGGAATTAAATACAAATCATCCCATTAAAAAAGCAGTTTAAAAATTCCAAACGATAAAACTTTAGCTTATTGATTGTATTAATGGATAATACCACTAATCCAATATGAAGGAAGGAGAAACAAACAATATAATAATTAGATATGACTATTTCTTTGAAATTTCTTTTATTTGCGCGAATGGACTGCTTGGAGCATATCTTATAAGATTTTCTTCATCTAATTTTACTATATAAGAAGGAGCATTGATCAATTTATCTCCGATTGCGACATGTTTGTGAATTATCCTTTGTCGGGCTTCATATACTGTTTTAGTTAGACCTTTTTCAAACACGAGAGTTTGAAGTCTTCTCTTCAAAATATCATCTACAGTGAGAAGAAGAACATCTTCAAATTGAGCTTCCGAACCAATAACACCGAGACGGTTTAATGTTCTGATTAGTTCTTGTTGAACTTCTTTTGCTTTTTCTTGTGGTAAGGATCTAGACTCACGAGCAATTTTTCTCCAATTACCCAAGACTGACCTCATCTTCCAGAATTCACGTTTATTTCGCAGACCATATTTTCCGATAAATTCTAATTCTTCGGTAATTCTTTCCTTTTCAAAAGGATGTTTTGGTTTTTTGAACTTTTTCTTTAAACGACGTGGATCTCCCATAATATTTCACCTAAGGTTGGCCTCTCTTTTTCCGCACGACTCCAATTACTAAGCCATGACGGCCAGTGCTTTTAGTTCTTTGTCCTCTTACTTTTAATTTATTATGATGTCGAACGCCTTTATAGCTTCTTATCCGTTTCATGCGATCGATGTCTTGTTTTGTTTGTAAATCAAGAGAATTACCTAAAATATGTTTATCTTCACCAGTTCTCAAATCCTTTTTCCGATTAACCATCCAATATGGAATTCCGTTTTCAATTGGTTTCATCATGATTTCTTCAAGCTTATTGAGATCTTTCTCGGGTAAGGCGCCCATCCTCATTTGAGGGTCAATTTCAGCAATCCTTACTATAGCTTGAGCTAATCTTCTACCAACTCCACGAATTTGAGTTAACCCATATTCTACTAGGGCATTTCCATCTATTTGAGAACGTAGATTTCTGAAGAAGATCTTTTCTCGAAAGTGTTTTGGTCTAAATGCTGGTAAAATACTCATTATAAATTCAATCTTAAATTTAATATTACTCTTTTTAATGTGAAATTTAATATTAATTTTGTGGTTTTTAGCACATACACATTGTAAAAAGCTACTATTAAAACAAAGAATCCAAACAAATGTTAACTTAACAATTAAAAATCAACAACAGCAGAAAATTAGGGATTAATAGCTTGGAAATCGATGATTTTTTTTTCTTTTTTCATCCAAGTGTTTATGACAGTTAACTTTTTTCGATCTAGCTACTTTTTGGAGCATTGATAATCCCGGTTTAACTTCATTAAAGTATATTGATTCAATAATATCGTTAGCAACTAACTCTTCATAAAGTTTTTTCCCTTCGGGAGTTCGTATTATTACTGTATTCCAACCTGAAGGAGACCCTATTGACCCTATAGAAATATCAGCTGATTCAGAAGTAAGATCATAGCAAACTTCGCAGTCAAGTCTAGCCAAGTGAGTGACTTCTTTTATAGGAACTGAAAATTCATTACCATCATAGGTATAAATAAAGAATTTACCCTTATTAATATCAGTTTTACTCACATCTGATTCATTTACATTAACTAAATTACATATTTTCAAGAAGCCATCTTCATAAGAAAAAGATTCCATGCAGAAGATACCTATTCGATAAACAGGCTTGGAGAATTCGAATTTACATAACTTGGATTTTAATAGGGCCTGCATCTGGCATGGAACTCCAACAATGGCATAGTTTTTATTTACAAGTTTCTTTTCATTTAATAGGCTTAAATTTGGGTTATTCACGTATTTTGTTCCTGCTGAAATTAGGACGTCTTCCTTTGACCCTAACATAAAAGGCATAGGTCTCCAAGGATCTTCACTCATTGTTGCTCCTAATGCCATGCTAATTTGTTGACTATTGAATAAATAATAAAGACAGCTACTAGCGATACCTCCATCTTGACAAACGCTTTTAATATCTGAAATTTTTGTTCGGGCTGAAAAGATATCGATGTAAGGCCCAAATTGACCATGATACTCAATTTCATTGCATTGCTTTTGCTCCATATACATGCTCGTTATTGGTAAAAATGTTCTAGGACAGATATAATAACAAAGTCCACATTTAATACAAGAATTATCATCAACTTTCCCGATTCCGTTAATAATCTCAATACAATTAACAGGGCATATCCCTGCACACATCCCGCATCCAGAACATATATTGGCGTCAAATATTACTTGAACAGGTTCATAAACTGTCTTTCCAGGAAATATAGGATTTATTTTTATATTAAAATCAATTATATTACTAAAATTTGAATTTTCATTATCATTATCTATTTTATCATTTATATCCTCAATAATCACTAATTTTTCATGTTTCAATAATGTTAAAAGAGTTAAAATGGTCTTCAAATCAACCTTTTTATTTATTGTGAATGTTTTTAAATCTTCAAGATTACTTTCAGATTTTTTTTTTAAGAAAGCTAGTAATTCGAATTTTAATTGTTCAAAATCAAACATATCGAAAAATAGGGCATGATATTGATCTTCATTGTAAACGCCTGCTTTCAAAATATCCTCTTTTCCGTCAATCAAAGCTCGAATCCTAAATGAGTCTAAACTTTCAGCTACATTTTTTAAAAATTCCCATGTTAATGATTTTTCAGAAATCATGATAAAAATTTTATTTTAAATTACTGATCCGAATACCCGCGCTTAGGGTAAGTTAACTTTCAACTATAATTTTTTTGAAAGGCTCATTCTACTTCGGGTTTAATTTATATTTTGGCAAGGGAGGCAATGCACGGACTTTACTAGTTATATCTTCTACTGAAGTTACAAACTTTTCTACTTCTGCTGCAGCACAGAAATACTGCTGAATCCTATCTTCATTTATTCCAATATGATTAAACAGATTTTTTAGAAATATAACGTGGTTATTTGTATTCATATTAGCTCTACCATAATCACATTCATCCTCATGGCATGATATTATTGCTACTCCGTCTGCACCTCGTAGAAAACTATCCATTATCAAATGAATCCCAATTCTTCCAGTACATCTTACACGAATCAAATGAAAGTCAGTTGAATATTTTTTACGCGTCGTTCCAGTCAAATCAGCAACAGAATAGCCTCACTTTTCACAACCAAAAGCTATAATCTTTCTTTCTTTAGTAGTATCCATCTTAATCATAACTATAAGTATATTCTTAGATTTTTTCTTGAGATGCACTCATCATTGAGAAAGAGGATTCTGTAATTCCCCTTATTGTTTCTTCAAATTGAGAATCTCTGTAATATATGAGATCAATTGCTCTAGCAGGGCATGAGGTAACACAAGCTCCGCACCCTTTACATTTTAATTCATCTACTACTGCTATTTGATCGTCATTTACATTAATTGCATCAAAATCACAAATCTTCTCACATCTGTGACATCCTACACAGAGTGTATTATCTATTTCTGCGATGATTAATTCTTGTCTTAAAACATCATTTGATAGTAGAGTTGCCGCTTTGCTAGCTGCTCCCAAAGCTGAGGTTACTGAATATGGTATGTTCTTGGGACCTGCTGCACACCCACATATATAAATGCCATTATTTTTTGTTTCAACAGGTTTTAAACACCCATGAACTTCTGATAAAAAGCCATTTGGGCCCCTACTAAGACCCATTATTTCAGAAAGTTCAATAGTACCCTGAGAAGGGATTATTCCAGTCGACAAGATAACAAAATCAAAATCCATGCTCATGACTTCGCTCTCCATTGTTGTATCAAAATATAAACGCATCGTACCATTATCATTTAATTTAATATCTCCAGGTTTGCCTTTAATAAAGCTAATATTTTGACCACGTATATTTCTATAATATTCCTCATTCCCTTTATCCCAAGTTCTTATATCAATATAAAATATGGTAATATTCGTGGTGGGATATTCTTGTTTTAATAATTGAGCATTCTTCAGGGCAACATTACAGCACACCGCACTGCAATAAGAATTACCTCTTAAAGTCCTTGATCCAACGCATTGTATCATCGCAATATTTTTAGGCGTTTTTCCATCTGATATTCGGTACACGTGTCCGTTAGTTGGACCTATAGGGCTCAACATTCTTTCCAATTCAAGTTGAGTGATTACATCTGGATACAAACCATACTTGTATTCATTTGTTTTAAGTATTGGATATTCTTCCCACCCTGTAGCAATAATTACCGCACCAACTTTAATTTCAATTTGTTGTTCTCCTTGATCAAATGCTATTGCCTCAGCTGGACAAATACGTTCACAATTCTTACAATCAATGCATACTGACTTATCCAGAACGGCAAATTTCGGAACTGCTTGTGGAAAGGGGATATATATAGCATTTCTCTCTCCAATTCCTCTATTAAATTCATCTGGTATACTTATAGGACATTTCGTGGTACATAATCCACATCCAGTGCATTTTCGTTCATCAACATATCTAGGTTTTTTTCTAACTTTCACGAGGAATTCGCCTGTCACCCCAGTAAATTGGATAATATCAGAATACGTCAGTAATGTAATATTTGGGTGTTTAGATGCATTTACCATGATGGGAGCTAATACTCAGATACCACAATCATCGGTTGGAAATATTCTATCAAGTTGAGCCATTTTTCCTCCAATTGTAGGGGATTTTTCAACTAAGTATACTTCAATACCTTGATTTGCTAAATCTAATGCAGCATTCATTCCCGCTATACCCGCTCCTACCACAAGAGCAACTTTTGTTATTGGTATTTCTTTACGGGGGATTATTTCTAATCTTCTTGCTCTATTTATCCCTGCTAATACCAATCTTTTGGCTTTCTCAGTTGCCACGAGTTTATCTCCTTGATGTACAAATGAACAATGCTCTCGAATATTTACCATTTCAAAATAATATGGACTCAAACCAGCTTCAATCAAAACCGATCTGTAGGTAACTTCATGAATTTTTGGAGTACAGGCTGCTACTACCACTCGATTTAGATCTAATTCTATGATATCATTTTTAATAGATTGTTGTCCAGGATCACTGCAAGTAAATTTGTTTATCCTTGCAATCACGACATTAGGTAATAGTTCCGCATAATCTCGTATGGATAAACAATCAATGTGCATTCCAATATTTACGCCTCACTCGCATACATAAACTCCAATTCTTGGTTCATTGGTCTGTTTCTCAGACATTGTTTTCACCTTTCTAAGGTATCACCTTATTATGCATTTTCATTTTTTGATCTTAAGTTGTGAAGTGTGAGAATTAATATATTTTTTCTGTTTAATTTCAACAATCCCCAGATCCTTTTCGGCACTATAATGATCGATAAAAATATTTTGTAAATAATGTTTTATTCAAAAATATCTAAATCGAATCCGACCAAGTTTTTTATTTTAAACAGCATTATCAAAATTATATATTGACGAACGATAAAAATAGTAAAGAAGAGTTTGCAAAAAAATTCATGGATGAAGAAGGCTTAAAAGGAAAAGCAAAACGAATTAAAATAATTCAAATTATAGACTCAGTCGGTTTTGATAAGCGAATGATAAAAGTAGCCCTTCAAAGGTCAACTATTGATGAAAGAATTAATCACGAGTAAGTTTTCGATTATTAAGATATTTCTAAAAATAATTCAAAATGAATTTAAGACATTAATAATTAATACTTTCATTAAAACAAGAGGACATTACCTTGCTTGATATAGAATTATTTCGAAGTAATTTAAACGAAATTATCGAATCAGAAAAAAAAAGGTTTAAAGATCCTTCGAATGCTAAAATGGTAATAGAATACGACGTCAAATGGAGAGAAGTATTACAGAATCTAGAAGAACTTAAAAAACAGAGAAATAAGCTATCTGTACAAATAGGAAAATTCACTAAATCTGGAGAGAAGGAGAAAGCTGAAAAAATAAAACATCAATCTAAGGAAATAAAAGAGAAATTAGACGGTTTAGAAAAGTTAAAGGACGAATTTTATGAATTAAGAGAAAAATTTAGATATAAAGTAGGCAATATTTTACATGAATCAGTACCAGTGGGTGAAAGTGAAGAAAGCAATGAGATTATTTCTATCAAGGGTGATATAGCTAATTTCAAATTCAAACCCAAATCACATGTAGATTTGGTTGAATTAATTGACGGTGTAGATACGAAAAAAGCAGCAGAAATCGTGGGTTCAAGATTTTTTTATTTGAAAGGTGATCTAGTTTTATTAAACTTTGCTCTAATGAGATTTGCTTTAGATAAGCTAATCAGTAAAGGATACACTCCCATGTGGACACCTTTCTTTGTAAAATATGAAATAATTAAAGCAGCAGCAGAATTAGCAGATTTTGAACAGCAATTGTATAAAATTCAAGGAGAAGACTTATATTTGATTGCTACCTCTGAACAATCACTAGCAGGTTATCATTATGATGAAATTATTGAATCTGAAAGGTTACCGATAAAGTATGCAGGAACTTCAACGTGTTTTAGGCGAGAAGCAGGATCACATGGAAAAGATACGTTAGGTATATTTAGAGTTCATCAATTTGAAAAAGTCGAACAATTTGTTTTATGCAAACCAGAAGAATCTTGGGGAGTTTTTGAAGAATTAATAAACAATGCTGAAGAAATTTATAGCGATTTGAAAATTCCTTATCGAATTGTGAATATCGCATCAGGAGAATTAAATGATAATGCCGCTAAGAAATATGATCTTGAATGTATTTTTCCAGCATCGGGAAAATATCGTGAACTAGTATCTTGCAGCAACTGTACAGACTATCAAGCAAGAAAGTTAAAGATTAGAATGGGAAAGGTTGGTACCCAACAAGAAAAAGAGATAGTACACACTTTAAATTGTACGACAATCGCTACGGAGCGTACAATTTGCTGTATATTAGAGAATTATCAAAATGAGGACCATTCAATTACAATTCCAGATGTTCTCCGAAAATATATGAATGGAAAAAAAAAAATTACACCAGTATCTCCATAAAAAAACAATTAATATAAATATACCTAAATATAATCATGATCGAAGTATCTTTAGACGAATTTGAGGTTTTTTATAAAGAAAAACTTGATAATTTATTCTTTAAAGTAAAAAGAGCAGTGACCAAATTACTAGAGGAAGTTAAAACAAATTTAATTGAAATAAAAGTGTGCATGGATCATTTTATCGAAGCTGGAGAGGAACGAATTGAGGATAAGGCTCAAAGATCAGTACATTTCTTTTCTGATAAAATAAGGAAGGAAATTGATGAAATTCAGATTCCAGAAGAAGAAATGAATTTCGATAAGATCTCTATTTTATTAAATTCACTCACTAAACTATTTACAAGCATTAATGAAATTGCACGAAAATCATTACCAAAGTTTCAAAAAGAAGTGCAAGCTGAAATTAAAGAACTAAACTATATCACTCGGAAATTAGGAAAAAAGAAAGGCACGTTAGATGTATTCATGAGTAAAAAGTACGGTGATCTAAAAGAAGCTGAAGGATTGCTCAAAAAGTTACCTAAAATGATTACATTAAGGGAAAATATTGAGCATTCAAAAGAAGATCTTGATGCATTTGAAAAAGGATTAGAGGAACGAAATAAAAATCAAGAAGATTTAACCAATCAATTAATTATTTTGGAGAAAAATGATCTCTTGAAAGATTTAGAAGAACATAGGGATGCTTTATTTAAGTTACGAATGAAAATCAATGATAAGCTAGGATTCAAGAAATCGCTAAAGAAGATGAAATTTGAGCTGGAAAAGGGTACGATTCATGTGCCAAATGTTGATTTAACCTATATAAAAGATTTTCTTAAAGACTCAATCACAACCTTGAGTAAGGAAACAAAGGATCTCACCCGATTTTCCAGTTTATTGATTCAGCTACGACATATTTTAGAAGAAAATAAATTAAATCTTAAAACCGAAACAAAAGAGAAGACTATTGAACAAATTAATCAGATCTTTGAAGAAAAAGAAATATATCAAGACATTGAAGAACTTAAAGAACTGAATCAAGTGATAAGAGAATTAGAAGAAAAGATTAAAGCCGCAGGTATTGCTTCACAGTTGGAAGATCTCAAAAACCAAATTTCAATTAATAGTGTAAAATTAGAACGCTTACAAAATGATATTGAGAGAAAAAATAAAGATTATTTAAGAAATTTAAATTCTCTGAAAGATGAAAGAGAAGATTTTCAACAATTAGTAAGTAAAGTTATTGGCGAAGAAGTAAAAGTTCTTATAACGTTTTCTTTTTAACAATTGGGTTTTTTAGTTCTCTTTATTTCTAGCTTTCTGTTATCTAGAGAGCTTTTTTTAGTTATCTCTAAATTAATATTCTTTTTGAGGAATCTATAAGTTTCGCTCTTGATCAGATTAAAAGCTTTCAAATACTCATAAGCTAACATCAGGTCGTGTTTTATATCTATATCAAATCCAGCTCTAAAAGAATCATATATAGCAGTTTTTAGTCCACGATTATCAGCGTCATTTAATAATGCAATTAGAGAAGGTGTTGAGGGATGAGAAAAATAAGTTGGAATAACCGCCGGCGGATTTCTACCCAATATTGAGATTCCTGCTGAAATTATAGCGGGACATATAACTAATTGATTTTGCTCAATTAGATTTACTATATCCTTTAGATTTTTTGGGGTAATTAATATAAGATCTGAAAATGCGATTATCGTGTTCTTGGCATGATAATCTTGAATTGCAATGGTGTTAATGTCTTGTAAGATATCATCAAAACATTTTTCTGGCACACTAATATTTTCTTTGATTGGGATAAATCCATGTTCTTCTGCCAAATCTAATATTTCAGAGCTATTACAATATACAAGAGCTTTTATCTGTAATTTTGTCTGCAATATTTTAGAAAATAAATCCTTTAACATTGCAATAGTTAGATTAATTAATTGCTCACGAGTGAATATACCTTCTAATCGAGATTTAGTTTTAGAAAGTGGTGCTACTGGGATTAATAAAATACTCATTTTTATGATGTGTTAGATTAATATTTGAAAGCGATGTGGCAATGAGAATAATAAAAAATCATAGAATAAATAGTTTGATTTAATTCCAAGAATGTGTTTATTTTATCCCTTCTAAGATTTTTATTGCTAACAATTCAAACGCTTTATTGACATTCATATCTTTTTTAGCAGAAGTTTCGATATATTCAACCCCATAATTTGCTGCCAACTTTTTTCCTTCTTGTTCAGAAACTTCCCGTAATGCGGATTTATCCACTTTATTTCCTATAATTACAAAGGGAACATCACCGCTAAGTTCTTTCAATTTTGAAATCCAAAATTCTAAATTAGCAAACGA
>Ga0307442_1000149_pt1 | contig 29601 bp, 27 predicted proteins | sample SalMarWE160430MG_FD_202143 | JGI IMG/M metagenome (GOLD analysis project Ga0307442, IMG submission 202143) | Salt marsh sediment microbial communities from the Plum Island Ecosystem LTER, Massachusetts, United States - WE1604-30 | ecosystem: Environmental > Aquatic > Marine > Intertidal zone >...
TGGGTGATGACATACAAGCCATTAAAGCTGGTATAATGGAAATTACGGATATCTTTATTGTCAATAAGATGGATCTACCGGGTGCAGATAGAAAAGTATCAGAGATCATGCAAATGTTGGAATTATCTATGAACTTCAAGTATGATTATGAAAATATTACTCAAGGAAATACTAAGGTTCGTAAATGGACTCCTAAAATCGTAAAAGTAAATTCAAAAACTGGAGAGAATTTTGAAAATTTACTCGAAATTATTAACGAACATAAAGCTTTCTTGAAAGAAACAGGAGTGATAGAAAATTATCACCTTAAAAGGATCAGAAATGAAACTCTCCAAATACTTAAGCATAAATTAACAAAAAAAGTTGAAGAATTACTTCATTCCAATTCACAGATTGATGAATACATTAGATTAGTCATGGATAAAAGCATGGATCCATATTCAATGGCAAATTTAATCATACAATTACTAGGAATAGAATAATTTGTAATAAAAACAGGTTAATAGATTATTATTTTTTCTTATAAATTTCTTCAATTACTAACACGTTATCCTTGCTGCATTCCTTACATTTTTCGTAACTTATTTAGAACAGAACGATCTATTTGACTAACAAAATACTTTTTATAATAGTAATTCTCAATTTCAAATTTCCTAATAAATGATTTCTCTTTTTTTTTAAGAATCGTTTGGAACAAAACACACAGCACGTATCCATGAACCATCCCCCTCTTTAACATTAATAGGTAATGCGATCAAATAGACTTCTTTATCAACGATTTTGTCGAGATTAGTCAATAATTCTATAACAATCGGAAAATCTTCCCTATTTTTGAATATTTTTGGATGGTCTATTAGAGCAGGATCCGTACTGGGGGTATCCATGCCCAGGATTCCAATTTTATTATCTAAAATCCAATTTATTGCGTCCTCTGAAAAATGTGGATGATCCATATTAAAATATTTCTCATCAAAAGGATCAAAAAATTTATCCCATCCTGTATGAATTAGAATATTATCACCTTTTTGGACATTTTTTTTAATAAAATCATCAGGATTATAGTGATCTCCTAGTTTTTTATCCGTGAAATCTAGAACTTTACACCAACCCATAAATCTATTTAAAGGGATTTCATCAAGCTTAACTCCTTCATTATTAAGGTGGTAAGGAGCATCTATGTGAGTTCCTTGGTGACCAGACATGCAAAAATACTTCATATTTATTCTTTCTTCTTGTCCTCTATTTCGACCTATAATAAACCAGTTATGAACGATACACCGGGGTTCAGCACTCCAAATTGGAGCATCATTATAGATTGGAACAGATAAATCTATTAGGGTCATGTTCTTAAACATATCTTCTTTCATATCATTCTCTCATGAATAGTTTGTTTTATTATGAATTCTAAAGATCTTTATTATTTTAGATTATCTTCTAAATAAAGTTTTTTTATTTTCTTGCTTTGAAGATATTATTCTTATGTCGAATAAAAAATTAAGGGTTGGTGTGGTGGGGTGCGGGGATGCTGCAAAAATAGGGCATTTACCAACTTATCAAAAATCCCCCCTCTCAGAAATTATAGCTATTGCTGATCCCGTAGAGGCTCATCTTAAAGAAGTTCAAGATTTGTATAAAGTTCCTAAGGCATATACTAATCCTGATGAATTACTAGATAATCCTGATATAGATGCTGTAAGTATTTGTTCTCCTCACTGGGCTCATCTTAATCAAGTTCTCAGAGCCGCTGAAAATGGAAAACATGTTTTATGTGAAAAACCTCTTGGTTTAAATTTAGAAGAAGTTGATAAAATGATTAAGGCTGTTGAAAAAAATAAAATTTTGTTTCAAACTGCTACTCAAAAAAGATTTGATCATGCTTTTCAATATATTAAAGAACAGATTATGAAAAAAACAATTGGAGATATCTTTCATGTTTCAATTTTTTGGTATCATTCCATGCCTGATCTCGGACCAAATCCAAAGAAAGAATTAATTGAAGGTGGAAGAATGTGGAGGTTATTAGATAAACGCTGTGGTGGTGGGGATTTACTTGATCACGGACCTCATTATTTTGATTTGCTTAGATGGTGGTTTGGTGATATAAAAAGTGTTTACGCTCAAATTCGGCGGATTAATCAAAGTAGGGTTAACGAAGATCACATGAATATAATTTTAACATTTAAAAATGAGAACATAACTGCATCTTTTGAACGTTCGCAAGCCATATTTGGAGACCCGTTTGGAGAAGAAATAGGAAGAATACATGGGAAAAAAGGGAATTATTTTTTTGAGGTTCCTCACGCCTATTTCTTAGAACCAATGAAGATTCAACAACAAACTAGGAGAAAAAGCATAAAAGATATAGGAAAAGAACTGCCTACGGATAAATGGAATCTTTCTTACGCACGCGAGGTTCGATCATTTATAAACCAAGCATTAGATATTCCAAACGATGATGTTGGATTTCCAGAAAAATGGATTCCAACGATATTTGATGGTAGGGCAGCTTTGGAACTGGTTTTAGCGTCATATGAATCTTCTCGAACTCAAGAAATAATTAACTTACCCTTAAAAAAATATACACCATCAGTTTGGTGCTAATAAAAAAGTTATAAAAAAATTCTTTAGTACTGAATTAATGAAGTAATAGCTAAATTTCAGATTTAGTTGGATCTACAATATTCTGGGTAATCCCTAAAATTCTTTGTTCTTTTAAAAGCTAACCTTTATACGCAAATCGATTGAGAATGCTTTCTCAATCCAATAAATTGCCATTCCATAATTTCTATTGTAATAACTGCTCATTCCCATATCAATCCAATTCATAGCTTTATTCTCCTCTACCAAATAAAATCTCCTCTCAAAGCAAGCATTATATATGCTTGCTTGCAGAGATCACTAGAAAAGAGTTCAATCATTTCATGCTCCAATTGCGATCCTACATGCCTTGCTATAATAAACGCAACCGCAAGGATCTGATCTTGAGAATGATGGTAGCAGCGTGCGAGCAATACGATCTTGGGATGGAATTCTATGAAATGGCTTTTTGTCCTAACGGCAAAAAGATGTAAAATTCGCGGATCACTCCCAAAAAACCCTAAAGTTTTATTAGTATTCAAAAATCTTTCCAAGTTTATTTTTACAAAATTCTTTGCTTCTGTTCTCCAAAAAGACAACATTCTCGACATACACAATCCAACTATTATACCATGATAATCATCGATTGAGAACTATTTTTTCTTCTTCGGATCGATCCATTCCGAATAAATTTCTTCAATTACTAACACGTTATCCTTGTTACATTCTTTGCATTTTTCGTCAGCTACTTTTTTAAAGGTAAAATCTCCTGGTTTGTAAGAACGGGTATACTTAACGTTACAACTTCTACACTTAAGCACTGTAGTAATATTTTCTACCATTTTATCTTTTCGATCAAGAATCTCACCAATATCTGGAATCATTGGGAGCTCTGGCTCTTCGCTCATTTTTACATCAATCTCCTTATTTCATTCAATCTTTTTAAAGATTTAGTTTGATTATTAGAATAGGTTCAAGAAAATTGGGCAATATGACATCACCTAATCGCTTGATATTTTTGATAATACGCTATCCCTAATATTCTTTGTTCTAATGAAAAAAAAACTTAAACACTCATGAAATTTCTGAGGATTTATATTATACCACGGATAATATAAAAAATAGAGTACTTTCAATCTGAGAAATCCAAATTGATATGATTACATATATACAACTACATCGTAGTGTTGCGATTTTAATTTCACCTTTAGTTATAATAATTGGCATTTATTCTATCATAAAGACTAAAAAAAATTATGAGTGTAACCAAAAACGCTCTAAGATAACATCAATTTTGTGTTTAATATATCATAATGGATTTGTAGCTATCGTTTCTTATAGCGCTTGGTTCAGTACTTGGCCATTTTTTGATGAAAGTTCTTTTTTTGAAATGCATTTATTCTTTTTTACTTTTGGGGCTTCTACTGGCTTTGTAAGTATAATAATATATTGTATGTATTTATTTAAAATTAAATCAATTTCAAGGGCTTTGGGTTTCATTCCAGATATACTGATAAAAGATGGCATTTTTCACACGAGTAGGAACCCTCAATCTTTAGCAAGAAATATCGGGTTGATCTCTTTAGCTTTATGTGGGAGATCTTACTATTCGTTATTATTAGCTTTAATTTGGATATCTACTAATCATATTTACATTCTCAATGAAGAGAAATTTCTTGAAATGATCTTTGGAAAAGAATATTTAGAATACTGCTCTTTTACTCCACGTTATTGTGGTATGTTTCCTCCCTTAAAAAAATCAATATGAGGATTACTTAACCCTAAAATTAAGTAATAAAAGAAATATTAGGATATATACTCATTTTGGGTATTATCCTCACTTTTTTCGCTCTTGTCATTCACGTTAGATTCATCTTGAATTTCTGATTCTTTGGCTGATTCTTCCTCCTTTTCTGGCTCTGGAGGTTTGGGTTCACGTGAAACAATGACTTTAGCATATCTAATAACATTTTTGTCCAACTTCCATCCATCCTGGATGACTTCGATGATCGTATTACTTGGAACATCATCTCTTTCTATAGAATTTAAGGCTTCGTGATAATTATAGTCAAAAACATCATTAATTTTCACATCCATTGGAACTGCTTTATGGAATTTTAAAACATTCATGAATTGGTTATAAAATCCCTTAATAATTTCATGATTTTTATCAGAATTCTCCAGAGCTTTTCTAAATGAATCAAAAAGAGGGAGGAAACTTTTAATTGCAGAAGCCGTGTATTCAATTCTTAGATCTTGTCGACTTTTACTCCATCGTTTCTCAGCGTTTTCAAATTCCGCTTGTAAGCGTGTATATTTAGATTTCCAGTTGGAATTTTCGTCATTCGATTTTTTTAATGCTTCTACCTGAGTTTCCAAGGATTTTACTTTTGCTAATAGTTCTTCTTTTGAAAAGAATTCCAGTTTAAATGGTTCTTTTCCTTCAATGAGTTTGGTTTCTTCTTGAGGCTCTGATTCCTCAGATTTTGATTCTTCACGTTCTGATTCTTCAGGCTCTTGGGAATCTTTTTCCAGTTCTTCTAATTCCTCTTCTTCTTTCTTTTTTGGCGTCATGATAGTGTTCAATTATAAATCATAAATTTTCGTTATATTCGGCTTTCAAAGACAAGTAGTAATAATTAAAGTTAATTCAATAATACTAGACAATGTAAGTGATATAAAAAATTATAAAATAAAATTTTAATCATTTTTTGTGATTAATAGATCATTATAAGAAAAATTAAAAAAGTGGGTTTAATTATATTCTTATAGTTAAAATTCATGTAAATATAACATTGATAAACAAAACATTACAAAAATAATAGTTGAAAAGTACGATGAGTGAAGATACTAAACCAACAAAGAAGGAAAAAATCATTGGGATAGATTTAGGCACTTCAAATAGCGCTTGTGCTGTCCTTAGTGCAACAGGACAACCTGAAATTATTCCTGCTGCTGAAGGAAGAACATTAGGTGGAAAAGCTTTTCCTTCATATGTAGCCTTTGATGAAAAAGGACGAAAAATAGTTGGAGAACCAGCACGACGTCAAGCAGTATCAAATCCTGACGGAACGATATATGCCATCAAGAGAAAAATGGGGACGTCATACAAAGCAAAAGTAAAGGTAGGCAGTGAGTGGCAAGAATTCACTCCTGAAGATGTGTCTGCAATGATCTTGAAGAAGATTAAAAATGATGCTTCAGCTTATTTGGGCGAAGAAGTGAAAAAGGCAGTAATCACGGTTCCTGCTTATTTTAATGATGCTCAAAGAACATCTACTAAAAATGCAGGAGAGATCGCAGGGTTGGAAGTAGTTCGGATGATTAATGAACCCACCGCTGCGTGCTTAGCATATGGTCTCGATAAAGATACCAAGAACAAACTATTGAAAATAGTCGTTTTAGACTTGGGTGGTGGCACTTTTGATGTTACGCTCATGGAATATGGAGAAGGTGTCGTTGAGGTACTTTCAACAGCCGGAGATACTCAATTGGGAGGTACTGATATGGATAATGCCATTATCGAATGGCTCGCCTCAGAATTCGAGAAAAAAGAAGGAATCAATGTTCGAAGTGATAATAAAGCAATGATTCGGTTAAAAGATGCGGGAGAAAAAGCCAAAATAGAGCTCTCAACAACCGTCTCAACACAAATTAATCTTCCCTATCTTACTCAAAAAGAAGGAACTCCTATTCATTTAGAAGTGGAATTGACAAGAGCAAAATTAGAACAATTAATAGAACCAACGTTAAAAAGATTAGATCCAATCATGGCAAGAGCAGTAAAAGATGCTAAGATCTCAACTGCTGAAGTAGAAAAAGTAATTTTAGTTGGTGGACCAACAAGGATGCCTTCGGTCCAAGACAGATTTAAAAATTTCTTTGGTAAAGAACCTGAACATTCAGTAGATCCAATGGAATGTGTTGCTATTGGTGCAGCAATTCAAGGAGGTATTATAGCGGGAGATGTAGAAGATCTTCTTTTACTAGATGTTACCCCTCTTTCATTAGGCGTGGAAACACTTGGTGGTGTATTTACCAAGTTAATTGAACGAAATACTACAATACCTACAGAAAAGAAACAAACTTTTAGCACAGCAGCTGATAATCAGCCAGCAGTTACAATTAATGTTCTTCAAGGAGAACGTGCAATGGCTAAAGATAATATCACGCTTGGCATGTTTCATCTTACAGGTATTCCTCCAGCACCACGAGGGATCCCTCAGATTGAAGTTAAATTTTCCATTGATGCCGATGGTATTGTTCACGTAACTGCTAAAGATCTCGGGACTGGAAAAGAAACGGGTATTACAGTCACGGGAGCAAGAGGACTCTCAGAAGAAGAAATCCAAGAGAAAGTTCGCAATGCAGAAACTTTTGAAGAAGAAGATAAAAAAATAAGAGAATTGATTGAAACAAAGAATCAAGCAGATTCAATGATATACCAAACAAGAAAATTAATGGAAGATAACAAGGACAAAATTGAAGAGAAAGAAAAGACAGAAATCGAAGCAGCGATTAAAAGCTTAGAAGAAGATGTTAAAACTGAAGACCTTCAACGAATTAAACTTGGTGTGGAAAATCTACAAAAATCAATGTATGGTTTCTCTCAAAGAATTTATGCTCAACAAGCTGAAGGAGATGCATATCAGCAAGCTGCAGAACAAGCTCAAAGAGCAGCAGGAGGCATGGGTGGTGTTCCCCCAGGTGGTATGGGTGGTGTTCCTCCAGGAGATATGGGGGATACTGGGGCGGGAGGAGCATCTTATAAGTCTCAAAAAGGCGATAAAGACAAGGACAAGAAGAAGAAGGTCGTGGACGTTGAGTGGGCTGAGGAATCCGATGATTAGGGTTAATCTCCTTAATTAATTGTCATATTTTTTATTTTTTTCTTATTTTTGATTTTATTAAAGATAATATAGATTCAATTCGCAAAATACTATAATCCTAAAAGCTTGTAAATAACGCTAATAACCCAATAATTGTGACACAAATTAAACTACACCATAAAGCATTAAGTTCTTTTTCTTTTGATTCTATTTTACTTTCAAGCTCTCCTAACTTTTTTTCTAAATCTTTCTCATACATTCAAATTTTCACTCTTCATTTGTTTAAATTATATCTTAGCTTTATATTTCCTCTAATTTAAAGTATTCTCCCCTATCTTTATTATAATTAATTTTAAAAGAGATTACAAGGTAGAAGAGTATGTTATGTAATAACCTAAAAATTAAAATTTTATAAATTATTTTTAAGTACAGCTTAAAAATATAGATATTTACCAATTGAAATTTACACAGTTGAAAGGAAATGAGTTCTGGTAAAAAAAGAGATTACTATGAAGTATTAGGAGTGAGCAAGGATGCCTCAGAAAATGACGTTAAATTAGCTTATCGCCGTTTAGCGAGAAAGTTACACCCTGATTTAAATAAGACAGATCCAAAAGCAAAAGAAAAATTCATTGAACTCCAAGAGGCTTATGAAGTATTAAGTGATGAAAATAAACGTAGAAACTACGATCAATATGGATTTAGTGGTGTGAATGTTGATATGAGCGATTTCATGCGCGGAGGGATCCCAGGGATTGATGAGCTTCTCCGTTCTATTTTTGGAGGAAGAGGAAGTATTTTTGGAGGAGATGATGATTTTGGTTTTGGGAGTTTTTTTGGATCTCGGGGAGGAAGAAGGAGTTCTGAGCCTCGTAGAGAAGTGGGTCAAGATATTGAAGAATATGTCACCATCAGCTTTGAAGAGGCAATGTTTGGAATAAAAAAAGATATTGAAATTGAACGTTATACTCCATGTGATACTTGTGAAGGAACCGGAGCCGAAGATCCATCAAGCATAAAAACTTGTCCAACTTGTGAAGGAGCAGGACAGGTAAGAACCATGTCTCGCCAAGGATTTAGCACCATAATCCGTACTGCTAATTGTTCTGCTTGTGGAGGAACAGGGAAGATCATTGGGAAAAAGTGTAAAATCTGTCATGGAAAAAAAGTGGTGCCAGAAAGAAAAAAAATTAATATTAGTATACCCGCAGGAGTAGAGAATGGTGTACATCTTAGAGTTCAAGGTGCTGGTCACATACCTTCTACAAATGCCATGCCAGGGGACCTCCTGTTAGGTATTCGTGTTAACCCAAATGATAATTTCATTCGACGAGGAAATGATCTCTATACACCAATTGATATTGATTTTGTTACCGCGATAATTGGAGGTAAAATCATAGTTCAAACATTAGATCATAAAAACCAGAGTTTAATGGAAAAGGAATTAATGATTCCTCCTGGGACACAACATGCAACGGAATTTAGAATAAAAAATCATGGCGTTGCTTACCTTCAAGGGAAAGGGAAAGGAGATCAGTATGTTATTATTAATGTTGTTATACCAACGAAAGTCTCAAAAGAACAAGAAGAACTTTTACTAAAGTACAAGGAGATTGATAAGGAATAGTTCTCATTATTCTTTACTGAAAATAATCGAAATTCAAAAGTTATAAACCTATTTTGATTTTGAAATTTGTTTACCAACGTAATCTGAACGAACAAGTCTATTTTGACTAGCTAACGCAGTTTGAATAGCTTTCACTTCAGCTCTTGATCTAATTTTCATTCTAGGGCTTAAATTTTCAAAAATTTCTTTTTCATTAAAACCTCGAGAGAATAACTGTATAAATAATTCGACAGCTTGCATATTTAAGAAGATATAACGTTTATTTAGATAGACTATTAGCCATTTCTTATTCTTTTGGTTTTTAGCTAAAGCATATAATTCTCTTTGGATATCAGGTACATTGCGTTTTAATTTTTTAGCAATATCAATATCACTTATTAACAGATATTCTTGTAATGATTTTAAAAGGGTTTTTTTTGAAGAAACCATAGTAAAAAATACGGAGAAATATATGATAAAAATAAAAGTTGCTAGCCATAATGCCAATACTTGATTATATAAGAAAATAATGAACACAACGACTAATATAAAATAAAAATAAACTTTTTTTACAATATTAAGGAAAATCATAACATATATTACCCGTGACTTTAGAATTTTAAGCTAGATCTTTGTTTTTAGTTTCACTTTTTGCTTATGATTAACTTGAGGCTTATTAGGCGTATTTTTTAGAGTTTGGATCGCACTTTCAATAGTTTCAAGTTTAATAGAATATTTTTCATATAGTTGGGTGAAACTATTTATATCAATATCATTATTATCATATAATATCTTTAATTGTTTTATAGTTCGTCCAATACCTGCTTTATTATTTTGTAACTCTTCAATTCTATTAAAATTAACAGATATATCTGACATCAAATTTTTGTATCGTAAAAATGCATCGAAGTTTAGATCCGCCCGTTTATATTTTGTTAGATAATTTGTAGTTCTTGGAATAAATGGAGCTAGATTTTCTGGGATTATTATGAGTGGTTCGGGATCTTGTATCTTATTACTTTCTTCTTCAGAGATAATCTCAACGTCATTTTCCATAATTAATTCATTTACAATTTTTAAATTAGAACTAATAGTTCTTGATTCGTTATCTGTAAGTTCTTCACATCGTAGTAGAGAATCCCATGTATCCTCAGCGAGATAATAATAATAATTAGCTTTTTTCTGTAAATTTTCTATTTTCAATTTATTTTCCTCATCCTCATTAGATTCTTGTAGCAATGATTTTGCTTTTAAATGGCAAGCTCTAGCACTATCAAAGTTATATTGAGCTTTTATGTGATTTTCTTTAATTTTATCAAAAGTTTTTAGAAAAGTTAATCTCTTAGTAAGAGCACTTAATCCTGCGGATAAATTTGCTGCCATTAAAAAATCTCCTTTCTTTTCCTCACTTAGGGTGGCAAGATATTGAGCTTGAATACGGCATTCCTCGGAATTTAATTCAAGATTATCTACAGATAAGGTAGACCCCTTATCTTCTTGTCGAGTACAGGCTGCACTAAAATATGCCGCGGTCTTATACATTTTACTACATTCTACTATTGCTACAATTGCTTTTTCCATCAAATTATCTAATTCGAATTTTCTAGAGAGATAAGAATAAATTTGAGCTGAAACCCATAAAGCTCGTGAACATTCAAATATTAAATCCCAAATAAGAATTTCTCTATTTTCAATAGGATCAAAGAATGATGAAGAAATTTCTAACTCCTTGAAGATCTTAATTTGACTTTGTGTTTTGTAAAAGTCGGTGATGCGGAAATTTTTGGAGATTTACTAACAACATTTCGATTGTTATTGTTTGAGATGTTTGTGTGAATACAGTTAGAGGAATAATTGCAACCTAAAAGAAAACAAACAGTAAATACTATAAAGATCGAAAATATTCTCTTATTCCTCTTGATTGAAGAATTCTTAAGCTTAGAACATCTATACTGATTAATGATTATCACTTTTGTAGAATTTTAAAATTTTTTCATTTATTCTTTGAAATGGAAAACATTGAACCCCATAGACATTGTTTGAAACATTAAGTAATATGGATCAACACATTATTAACACATTATTATGATTTTACGATTATATTTATAATTTTTCATCAGTTTCATTTTCTCCCGGGAAAAAGTTGAAAATATACGTTTTTTACCAATATCTTAATGTAGAGAATGATTTGGAGTTAATACTTCTAAAGCTTATTAAAATAGAATTAAAAAGGACTTCAAGTGATTATCAAAATTCAAATGTGTATTTAATTTTTAAATAAATAAGGGTACATTATAATATTAAATTCTAATGACTTTTTTGTATAGATATGAGCTGGAAATGTGATAAATGTGGAAAAATATTTGAACACGAAGATATCCCAGAGAAATGTCCTGAATGCAATTCTGAGGTTGGTACGTTTAGTTTAGTTGATAAAAAAATAGAGAAGAAATAATTCTTTTTTCCCAGATTATCTTCAAATTTCGGCTCCACAAGATTGACAAATTTTCTCTTGGGGTGAAATTTTTTCTCCACAATATAAACAATATTGAATAGGAACTTCTTTTTTCTTTTCTGGCACAATTGATGGTTCAGCACTAACCTTTGAATTAACTGTCTCAACTTTTACCCATGAGGATCTTCTAGTATTAACATTTGAATTCATAATTTTGTATACGAAAAAGACTATTAACACAAATACCAGTATAACAACAATAAATATGATGACAAACATCGTGGAAAAGATATCCCAAAAGGCATTAAAAAACAACATAGATATATCAAAAATTAAAATATTTTATAATACTCAATGGATCATACAAAAACTAACCTTAAAAAAATTATGCCAATATCGATTTAGAAAACCCATATTTTACTCAAATATAGATCTCTATAAATAACATTTAAATACTGAAATTATCCTATTCATTCTTGAAATTCTAACTTAATCTAAAAAGAAGAAAAATTATGATATTTCAAGGATTTGATCCATTATTTCTGATAATACCTGCTATAATTTTTGTTTTGATCATAATTAGTTGTTGGTTTTTAGCAGGATTTAAAGTGATTTTGGAATATGAAAGGCTCGTTATTTTCAGATTAGGAAAATATAAACGAACGATTGGTCCTGGTGTTGTTTATGTCCTTCCTTTGCTTGAAAAATCTCAAAAGGTGAGCTTAAGAATCATAACTGCTGATATTCCTCGACAAGAAGTTATAACTAAGGATAATATACCTGTTTTAGCAAATACAGTAGTATATTATAAGGTAGAACATCCTGAAGATGCTGTGATAAAGATCGAAAATTATGCTTTTGCTGTAAGACAATATACTCAAGCTGCATTGAGAGATGTAGTAGGAAACATGGAATTAGACAGTGTTTTAACTTAACGAGAGGTTATTGCAACTGACATTCGCAATATTGTAGATCAGGAAACAAACGAATGGGGCATTGATATAAAAAGCATCAAAATTCAGGAAATCGAATTACCCGCAGAAATGAAAAGAACTATGGCAAAATAAGCGGAAGCAGAACGTGAGAAAAGAGCAGCTATAATTGCATCAGAAGGAGAGGTAGGAGCTGCTGAAAATCTCTCAAGAGCAGCTACAATAATGGCGAGTCAACCGGGAGCACTTCAAATTCGCACCCTACAAACAATTAGAGATATATCACAAGATCCATCTGAAAAAATAATAATTTTCATGCCGGGAGACCTTGGTAATATACTTAAGAAATTATAGCATATTGGTGAATATTAATGAGTAGGAGCTTAGATAAAAACATTCGATACGTACAAATTGCTTTTAATCACACCAGTAATGATGTTGCTCGTATTTTACCCCAGATTCCTCACGATCCAAGAATTATAATTGAAGCGGGAACCCCTTACATTAAAAGGGAAGGAACAGCAGGAATAAAATTCATTCGAAGATTTTGGCCAGGAATAGTTGTTGCTGATCTTAAGGTAACAGATGGAGCGTATGAAGAAGTAAATATCGCTTATCATTCAGGAGCCAATGCGGTGACGGCTTCAGGAACGGCACCGGTAGAAACTCTTGATTATTTTAACGAAACTTGTCAGAATTTTGCAATATATTCAATGATAGATATGCTTGGGCAAGAAAATCCTTTAAAACATCTTATAAAATTAAAAACTAAGCCAAATGTTATTGTAATTCATAAGGGACGAGATGGAGAAGCTAATCCAAGATCAATAATTAGATATAAAGACATTAATAAAATTCGCTCAAAATTCGACGTGCTTGTTTCTGTTGCTGGTGGATTAGATCAAAATAGTGTAAGAAAGGCTTATTTTAACGGTGCTGACATTGCTATTGTAAACATCGTGAAACAATCAGATATTAATAATGGTATACTTGATACGATTAATTTTCGAATGGCAGTTCCTTCGATTCTTCAAGAAGTAGGATCTTAAAAATTAAATCTTTTTTTCATTCTATTTTTTTTATCATTAATTTAAGAAAATTCAAAATAAGAGAAGTGACATCTGAGATATATACCCGCCTTTCTGTAAGATAACCAGTCACCCAGTTATCCTTGAGGCATCAAACTATGCGGTCTACCTAAAGCTCGTTCCAAATACTCATCGCTTTCATTTGACCTTTCACAAAAGGTTTTAGCTCGTTCCAACTAATCCCTTCTCCAATTTCTCTGGCTTATATCCAAGTCATTAATATGCGGAAAGGGCAGTGCCGTTTCAGTTGCTAAAACATGGTTTTCACCATGGTAGTTCTCTACTCCTTCTTTGGAATGGTGAGGCGAGGTTCCTCAGCAGGTCAAGCCTACCGTCAGCCTCATATCTCATCTGTCACGTGAATGTATGAAGAATTTATCATTTAATTATTTTTACTTTTCAAGGACTTCGAGAAGAAAAAATAATGAGCAAAAAGACATAGAATAGTACTAAAAAGACGTTCTAATGCTACGAAAGAATCAAATTTTAAGTAATGTGATATATGAAAGAACTCTGTTTTTATATATTAGTAATGTTAAAAAATTGGTATAGCTATAATCGAAAACTCCTAAGAAAAGAAAATGGAAAATAATAAAAAACTCAATGAAATAGTGTTACAACAGAAAAGAACGCTAAAAGAATCGGAGTTTATGTATCGGACAATATTTAACGCTAGTCCTGACATTGTTTATGTGACTGATTATTATGGAAATCTTTTGGATGTTAATCAAGCATGGATTTCTAAAATTGGAGTAAAGCGCGAAGACATTGATAAAGTTAATATAATGGATTTTTATATTGGTAATCGTACCACAGATTTAGAAAATAATATTCAAAAAATTCGGAAAGGTAAGGAAATAAAAGCCTATGAAATAAAAGCAAAAAATATCGCTGGGGAATTATTTGATTTTGAAATTAATTCTCTTCCCATAGTAAAAGAAAATAGAATTCTCATGGTTATTAACATTGCCAGAGATATAACTATGCGGAAAGAAATAGAGAGAATGTTAAGAACTTCCGAAGAAAATTATCGCTTAATCTCTGAAAACGCAAATGATCTAATTAGAGTATTTAATGATAAATTTGAATTTGAATACATCAATGAAAGCGTACATCAAAATTTACTCGGATATACAAAAGCGGATATGCTTGGTATACTGAGTTTAGTGTTTGTTCATCCCCAAGATAGAAGAGATGTCATTAGAGCAACTCGAAAATATTTACGAGGAGAAGGACGTTCGTATGAAGTACGTTATAAGAATAAATGTGGAGTATATAGATGGTTTGAGGTTAAAGCAAAAGTATTTTATAATAAACTTGGAGAAATGAAGATCCTATCAATCGCACGAGACATTGATGACCGTAAACTGGCAGATTTAAATTTAAAAGAATCAGAACGAAAATTTCGACAGTTATACAACCAATTGAGTTTTTATAAGGATTTGTTTGCCCACGATATAAGTAATATCCTTCATATAATAAGAACATCAACTGAACTTTTATCTCTTCACCTCTCAGATCACAATTCGAAAGAAATCGAAGACTTGGTTGAGATAATCGACAAACAAATTGAAAGGGGAACAAAATTGATGTCAAGCACTTTTAAACTCAGTGAACTCGAAGAGAATGAAATTTCGATAAGGATCATCAAACTTTGCGATGTGCTTAACAATTCAATAGAGTATTTTAAAAAAGCACATAAAAAACGAAATGTTAAGATTGAAATCCAATGTGAAAAAGCAAATAATGAAATTTTCGTGAAAGCAAGCTATCTTCTCAAAGATATTTTTGACAACATTATCAATAATGCAATTATCTACAACACAAGTCCTCAAGTAGAAATCACAATTAATGTTTCTTCAAAACAAATTGAGAATATCAATTATTTAAAATTAGAATTTAAGGATAATGGAATTGGCATTTCTGATGAGAAAAAACAGCTCATCTTTGAGATGGGGAATAGAGAGTTAAAAGGTTCAAAGGGTATGGGTCTTGGGCTTTCGATCGTAAAAAAAATTCTAAACAGTTATCAAGGAAAAATTTGGGTAGAAAATAGAATCGAAGGCGATTTTACCAAAGGTACGAATATGGTTCTATTATTTCGTGAGGTAAAATAATATTATTTAGATTTAAAGGGTCATTTTTGTTTTTCGTAAGAGTAGAGGTACTTATGACGTTTCAAGTCAAAAAATAAGGCTATAAAAAGTCCAATACCTAAAATAGCTGCTGTATATCCTATAAGTTCGTATTGGTTCAAGAAAATTATACCTATTGTTAGTCCACCTATCTCTATGAAACCTGTTGCTACCAGTGGTGAAATTATTTGGGCAATTGACTGTATGTTGGTCGTCATCCCGCTCACTACACCCTGTTTATCAGCATCCACTGCTTTAGTTATATTACTCTGTATTAATGAGGGTAAGAATACCATGCTGAATACGAATGTTGGAATGAACGCAAAAATCATCCATAATTCTTCCATAAAAGGAAAGGCTCCGAAATTTACAATGAGGAGAACTGAAGCTAATAATAACACCTTTTTTTCTCCTACTTTCTTAAACAGAGGTTTCATAAGAAAACCCCCATATATCATTATTGTTACACCTGCTAATGTCAAAACAAGACCAATAACGAGCGTGGAAGCTCCATATCTTTCAAAAAGAATCAATGACATGCTGGAATTAAACATAACTGTAATGGAGAATAGTAAGAAAACCTGAACAAATCGTACAATAATTTCTCCCGTAAATGTTCTTATTTTTTTTTCGGATGATAATTCTCTAATTTTTTTTTTTTCTTTGAGATCTGAGATTCGATCTTTAGGCATGCTTTCTATTAATACTCTTATTGTTAAGACCATGGCAATTATGGATAATGCAACCGCGACTAAAGAAGGATATCTCCAATTAATTTCTCCGAATAATCCTCCTATTAATGGTCCAAAAACCATCCCTACTGTCTGTCCAACCATTAATTTACCCATTTCAGATGCTCGAGTTGATGGCGTAGTGATATCGGATATGTACGCACGTATAACGGGTATTTGCCCCCCAAAAACTCCATCCAAAATTCGAGAGAAAAGAATCACAAAAACATTAGGAGACAGAGCTAAAATTAAAAAAGATACTCCAGTTCCAGCTTGAGAAATGAGAAGTATAGGCTTACGTCCGTATTTATCGCTCAATCTTCCCCATAGGGGTCCAAAAATAAAGGCACTAAGTGCATTTGAAGATACTAAAAATCCCACATATAACGGGGATGCCCCCAAATCGGTAATGATAACGGGGAGGAGGGGTAATACCATGCTGTAACCGAAAACATCCACCATAATGCTGAGAATGATCGTGAACATCGCTTTTCTCGGATCGATGGAATAATTACTAAGATGATGAGCATGTTCTTCTTTCGTTTAAAATTTTCTATCTGTCATAGGCGAGTCTAAATTCAAGAATTAAAGGTTTAAATGATAAATTAAATACACAATTCAAAATAATGTTTTTCGATTTTAATGTCCATTTGTCCACTAATAGTCATTCTACTGAGAAGTTTATAATAATATAATAAAAAAAATAAAATATTTTTAATTTGAATTAAATTATTTAACAAAGGTCTTATGGACTAAGTACAATTAAACCTAATCCCCCATTTATAAATAGGAGTACGTTCATAAAAATGGATGCCGTTAAACTCATCACTACCAACAAAGTATTGATACTTGGACCTGCAGTATCTTTGAATGGGTCTCCAACTGTATCTCCAGTTATTACTGCTTTATGAATTTCTGTTCCCTTTCCTCCAAGGTTTCCATCCTCTACATATTTTTTCGCATTATCCCAAGAACCACCAGCGTTGCTCATGAAGACAGCAAAGACGAATCCCGATAAGATTGCTCCAGCCAAGAAAGCACCTAATGCAGCTACCCCGAATAATGCTCCTACCCCAATTGGAATAGCTACCGAAATGATACTAGGAATAATCAATTCATGCAGAGCACCTTTAGTGGCAATAGCGATGGTACTATGAAAGTCAGCGGGCTCTTCTCCTGATAATATCTTAGGATTAGTTTCAAATTGACGTCTAATCTCATCGACCATTTTAGCGGCATTCCTCTGAACTGCTAGAATCAAGAGTGCTGAGAATAATGCAGGAACCACAACCCCTATAAATGCTCCAATTAATACGTTAAGATTTAATAAGCTTATATCTATAAAATCAACATTAGCTTCCTCGGCAAAGGAAAAAAGCAGTGCCAAAACAGTTAAATTGGCCGCACCTATTGCAAAACCTTTTGTAATTGCTTTCGCAGTATTTCCGGCTGAATCCAATCTATCTGCAGTTCGAATTACTTCTTCTCCTAAATCTCCTTGTTCAGCGATACCACGAGCATTATCAACAATCGGTCCATATGCATCATTCGAAACGATTGTACCTACAATCGAAAGTAAACCAACAGCAGCCATAGCAACTCCAAAAATTCCATCAAGCATAAAGGATAAAACCATAGCTACTATAATTCCTATAGCTGGAGGGACAACACTGATAAGACCATAAGCAAAACCGGACAGAATAACCACCGCATGACCTTCTTTTGCAGAATTTGCTATACTAAGTGTGGGTTTTCGATCATCTCTTGTAAAATAATCACTTGTAAAACCAATAACTATTCCGCTAAATAGTCCTAAAATTGTAGCAAAATAATTTCGCCACAATCTAACAGCAATATTTAAATCTGAAACCGAGAGAGCCATCCATAATACGAACAAGAAAGCAAGACCAATAAAAATGACTGTGGTAATATATGTACCACCATTTAGTAATTTCCCAGGATCATCAGATTTCCTTGATTTAATATAATATATTCCAATTACAGAAGCGATTAATCCTACACCAGATAAAACTAATGGAAATATGGCAATCGTAGCTTGTTCAAGTCCAGTAAATAATGCAAAAGCAAGGATCATTGCTGCAACTATAGATGCAACGTAAGAATCCAAGAGATCGCTCCCCATACCCGCGATATCTCCAACATTATCTCCTACATTATCTGCAATCGTAGCAGGATTACGAGGATCATCTTCTGGAAGATTATATTCCGCCTTTCCTACGAGATCAGCTCCCACATCTGCAGTCTTCGTAAAAATGCCTCCACCTGCCTTCATGAATAACGCGATGCTGCTTGCTCCAAAACTAAAGCCCAGTACTATTTGAGGGCTTCCAAAAACCCAATAGACAACCGAAACTCCAATTAATGCCGCTCCAACAACAGCTAAACCCATTACGACACCACCAAAAAAAGCTACATTAAATCCGGGTTTAATACCTTTTGTACAAGCTTGTGCTGAACGAGTGTTTGCTTTTACACCTACCATCATACCGATATATCCTGCTAACATTGATGCAAGTGACCCAATAATATAAGCAAGCGATTGCTCCCAATTGAAGAATGCTACATATCGAGAAGTTAATTGGGGTGGAACCGGTAATAGGAAGAAGATTATTAAGGCTAGACCTACAACAAAAATTCCCAAAACCTTATATTGCACTTTAATGAAAGTTTTTGCTCCTTCTTCAATATATCCGGATACTTCAACCATTCGTTCATTGCCAGGGTCCTCCTTCATGACTAATTTAGCAAAATAAACCGCTAAACCTATGGAGATAACACCAGCAACTAAAGCAACTAAGATAAATAATTCAGACATGTTTTTCACTTTATTTTTTTTTAGATTTTTTGATATTTAAAATTATATAAGTATGTATTTGCCGAAATGCTATAAATATTTTTAATTTTACACTTCTGGATAATTAATGAATTCATCCCTCTGATACAAGCGAGGGAGTTTACAATAAATGTAGAATATTATTTTTAGATTTTGTAAAAGTAAACCTTTTATTTGGGAGTTTCATCCTTTTTTTTCTTTATATATTCTGGAGTATGGGTTTGTTCGCATTTTCTCCTTGATTCCCAGTTATTCCACGTGCTATCAAGAATTTTTTCAATTTCTTCATCATTTAATTCTTTTTTCTCTTTATTCTTCATAATATAACTCCATTAAGAATTTAGGGTATTAAATTCGTTATTATTGAATCCCCAAGATTTTAGTACATTCTCTGCGTTGCTAATTAATTCATGCAAGAACTTTTTCATTGGAATTATTTCTTTGGAATGAGCAATTGCTGCTGAAGGAGCCATGAAATTCTTCTTATTGTAAAGGTAAATTCTTTTGTGGAAATCCTCGGAAAAAATATCAGTTTGTAACCATTTCTGTTTTACTCTTAATGGCACAGGGCATTCAATAGTTGTCATTAGTGCTGTTCCTAAACATACTCCATCTGCACCCATTGCTAAAGCCGCTAACAACCCTCTTGCATCTCCAATCCCTCCAGCAGCAATCATTGGGATTTTTAAGTGTTTTTTCATAACTGTGATATTAACGAGAGTTGTATTTGAATTGGGATTTTTAAATCCCGTACCTTCAAGACCTAATATCGTTACAGCATCAGCACCTTCACTTTCAGCTGATATTGCATGGTTAAGTAATGTACATTTATGTATCCAATAGCCTCCACTTTCGTGCACGCGTTTTTCGATGAAAGAAGATTTATATCCGGAGGTCGTGAAAATCTTACATCCTTCCAAAAATGCAATATCAATATACTTTAAATAGCGTTCCTGAGTAGATTCTATTTCATAATCTTTATCTAATGCTCTATGAGGTAAAGACAAATTTACTGCAAATGGTTTATCTGTAAGAGTTTTCATTTTTTGCAGATCTTTTCTAAAATCTTCAAACTTTGGGAAATTTAAAGCAGTTATAGTTCCTAGACCACCTGCTTCCGAAAACGAGTAAGCAAAATCGGATTTCCCCCATCCACCAAACGCTCCCATAATTAAAGGATATTCAATCCCACACATACGTGTTATTTTAGTCTTCCAGATCATAATTAGAACCCAGAATCTCTTATTGGAAATCTGCTACGAGTGATCGCATATTCATGGAATAACTTATCAAGTAATTCAAATCTTAGTTTGTGATCTTTATCCCATAGGTTATTTATTTCTGCTGTGTCATTTTTTCTATCAAACAGATCGCCATAACCTGGCAATTCAGCATATTTCGTGAGTTTATATTTTTTGGTTATAATATGAAGAATTCTCGTGAATAAGGGTCCTTTAGGTCCTACTTCTTCATCTTCCATGATTAGGATAGACTCTCTTAAATCCAATTTTGGATCTTTCAATATAGGAGTCATATCAAAACCCTGCATCTTTGGAGGTCTATATTTTTCCTTTATACCGAGTAGTTCAAGAATAGTCCGAGGTATATCTACTGAACTGATAAGTGATTCAGAAACAGCAGGTTTTGTGAGTCCTGGAACTTTCCATATTAGAGGGACTTGCAAAGTACCGTTAAAGGGTGAGATTCCTTTCAGAATTAACCCATGATCTCCCAAATAATCTCCATGATCAGAAGTAAAAATTATCATTGTATTCTCAGCTAATCCATTCTTTTCTAACGATGCTAAGATTTGACCAACAGCATGATCTATTAAAGAAACAGAACCATAACTAAGCGCGATAAATCTTCTTATATTTTCTTCAGTTTCTTCCCTTAACATTGCATCTCGCACAGGAGGATGTTCTAGATGTTCCTTTAAGTAAGGATGTTTGTATAAATTTTTTATATCATTCTCAGGAAGTATCATTTCCTCTGGTTTATACATTTTCCCATATTCCCCAGGCGGTGAAACTGGTTGATGAGGATCTGGAAAAGAGACATGTAGAAAGAAGGGTTTTTCCCCGTATTTACCATTAGCATATCTTTCCAAAAAATCAGTAGTTTTATTCTGAATATAAGTAGTATTATAAAGTTCCAGTGGTACCCATGTATCGTAAAATACTTCAAGTGCAGGTACTTTGGTTGAGTATTCTTTTCTGATTTTTTCAGCAATATCTGGAGCCCTTTCTTCGAGCCAATCAAAATAATGTCCTAAGCATGCATTTCCATGTCCAACGACTAGATCTACTTCTTCAAATCCATAATATGGCATGGGAAAATTCTCATGTGTAAGATAATCTCCTTTGGGATTCCTTTCTTTCCAGTCGTGAAAGTCTTCAGCAGATTTTGTTTTTGGATTGTACCTAGCAGTCCAAGTATTAAAGTGCGTTTTACCTATACTAACAGTATGATACCCCCTTTTTACAAGTGTATTAGTTATGGTGGGAATTTCATTGGGTAAATTAATACCATTACTTCTTACTCCATGGACATTTGGATAATACCCCGTCAAAATAGTAGCTCTATTAGGCATGCACATTGGGGAATTGCAGAAAGCATTTGAAAATCTCATGCACTCACTTGCTAACTTGTCAATGTTAGGCGTTTTAATGACATCATTACCATAACAATGGAGCATGTCGGCTCTTTGTTGATCTGTTATTATAAACAGAACATTCATTTTTTCACTCATATCAATAAACTCTAATTTTGCTTGTTTAAGAATAAATAATTATTAGAGATTAAATTCTCTAATTTTAGGAATAGTTTCAATTTTAGGGTAAATCTTGCCAACCACAGGAGGAGAACTATTATAAATTTCTTCTATATCAATAACTCCAAATTTAATTCCTCTAAATTTTTTAATTCCTGTAAACGTACCTTTAACTAGTTGATTGGCAAATTCAAAGTTCATGCAAAAGACAGCAACCTTGGACATTGGAGGTATGCGAGAAAGGTCTTCCTTCAATACAGAAGGGGGAAATGCTAATCTATTATGATCAACCGCTTGTAATTGTATGCAAGGGATGATAATAGGAAATCCATCGGTAGGATCAACATATGCAATTGCACGCACAGCTATAGGAGCTTTGAATAATTTATATCCTACTACATTTAACCGTTTTTCTTCAAGTTTAGTTTTAGCACCACCTTTTCCTATTATATCTTTTATGATACCTTTGACAATTCCAAACAAGGGTAAATTTCGAACAGAAGTCGTGTTAATAAGATTACAATAATATGCTGTGTGAACTCTCACGTAAGTGAAGTAACGCATTAGATTAGATTTATTAAAATGTTCCAAATCCTCTCCCTCTGTAGTTGTATGGTTAAATGTAGCTTTTGCTTGCACGAATTTAAATGGCATTTCAGCAGTCATATAAAATACACCTATTTTGGGGTTTTGCTTTACATACTTCTTGCTCAATCCTTCCGTAAAGGACCCAAATACTAATTCATTCCTATTGATTGCCCGGTTACTGGAAATCATTGTAATATGTGGTAAACCCTTTTCATCTATCGTTGCTATTAACTTCAACATTATATCTGGTTGAGTAAATTCTATTACTTCATCTGAAAATTCTGAAGTCCATTTAGTAGTTTTATCTTTTTTACCCATAAATATCACTCATTAAAATTATATTTCTAAATCTGATTTAATAAAAATAAAGATAGAATTTAAGGTAAATGTTCCTTTCATGAAATTAAATAGAGAACATATCAAATTAAAAAGAAAAAGAGATTTCAGTATAGTGAAATATCTAAACTAAATATTGTACTCTTTTTTTAATTATTATAACAACCATCACTGAGATGATTCCAACAAGGAATAGTAAATCATATCCCGGAATTCCTGGAGGAGTAGGTTGAGACGTATCTTTTATAACAGAAACTTCTTGAAATCCTTTATTTCCTGCCAAATCACTAGCATAAAATCTAATCGTAATATTTCCTTCAGGTAGAGTATCCCATAAAACTTGATTTACTGTTCCGCTAAGCTCCGTAATAGTTATATTCATACCATTGTTTAAGGAATACCAAACCATATCTAAATTAGGTTCATTAATGGAAATATTGTAATTTGGGGCACCTAAACCAAATACTTCATCAAGTAAAGGAAAGATTATTGAAATAACTGGAGCGCTAATGTCTTTTTCAACTGTTACTGCTGCAGAACTAATATTCCCAGCAATATCGTTTGCGTAGAACCTAATTGTAACGCTACCTTCACTTAAAACACTCCATGCGGTTTGATTAAACGTACCGGTTAAACTTGTGATGGTGTAATTCGTCATTCCTCCGTCGAGAGAATACCAAATCGCATCCAAATAGAGCTCGTCAATGGAAATATTGTAATTTGGAGCAATTAAACCAAATACTTCATCAGGTAAAGGAAAGATTATTGTAATAACAGGAGCAATGTTATCGTATATTGGAAAATTATCTTGACTTCCCGCTATGCCCGGTACTAAATATGGTGTATCACCTATTCCGTCATGGTTTGCATCAACGCCCGTGTAATCATCCCAATGATTGCCGATAATCCCATTGTCCCATTTATTATTTACACCATAATCTGCAGCATTAATATTATTATTAATGTAATTATTTAAAAAGATTTTATTGTTATTACTGTCCTCTAAAGCCATTCCATAATAATTATTACTTACACTATTTCCCAAAAGCGTGTTGTTATTACAATTCCAAAATAAATACATTCCAAGTATACCATTATCATTAGCGATATTTCCCGAAATCGTGTTATTGACACAATTCTCAAAATACATACCATATTGAGTGTTGTTGCTGGCTATATTTCCCGAAATCGTGTTGTTAACGCAATAGTAGAAAGATATTGCAAAACCGTTTGAAACATTTAACCCTGAAATTATCGAGTTAGTATAATTAACCAAAATGATTTGTCCCGCATTTGTGAAATTACTCGATTCTAAACCTAGTTCACCTATAGAATAATAAACTGGTTTATTATTAAAAAAGTTTGTATCGTCAATACTATGCGATGCTAATTGCACTAATGAACCAGAAAGAAAAATCCCGCTAAAATTCATTAAATTCCCCGAAAGCGTGTTGTTATTACTTTCATCTAACACTATTCCATTATCAATGTTGTTGCTGGCATTATTTCCCGAAAGAGTGTTGTCATTACTATCATCTGACTCTATTCCAAATCGACCATTAAAATTAGCGGTATTTCCTGACAGCGTGTTTTTATTACTATTCCCTAAATATATTCCAGTTTCAATGTTGTTGCTGGCGTTATTTCCCGAAAACGCGTTGTTATTACTTTCATCTAAAAAGATTCCAATACCATTGTAGTTGCTGGCATTGTTTCCCGAAAGAGTATTGTTATCACTATAGTGTAAAAATATTCCAATATCATTATTAGTAGTAGCGATATTTCCCGAAAGATTGTTACCATCACTATATTGTAAACCTATTCCGAAATTAACATTATTTCCATTATTATTAGCAGTAGCGTTATTTCCCGAAAGAGTATTGTTATCACTATAGGTTAAATATATTCCAACTATATTGTTGAAATCTGCGGTATTTCCCGAAAGCGTGTTGTTATTACTATCCCCTAAATATATTCCATAATCATTGTTCTCTGAACAGTTGTTTTTTATTATTTGACCGTTATTGACGTTATTTAACATAATACCGGTATAAGCTCCAGAATCATGTAATGAACAATTTCGAATAATAAAGTAGGCATCAGAGTGACTAATACCTATGCAAGTACTTGATTCTTGAGCGTTAATGGTAATATTTTCGATAATATATGGATCTGCCCAACTTCCCGAACCAGAACACCATGGTTGATTTTCTGCCCAGGTCCAATTATGAGCCCCTACGCCCCAAGCTGAGTCGTCAATATAAATAGGAGTTCCCGTAAGATTCCAAAATCCTGCACCTGCTAGTTTATTAGTAATGTTATTATCCTGATCATTTTCATTTGGTAGTATCGTTTCACTTAAGTTAAAGCTAAAAATACTTAAGCTAAAAAAAAGGAGCCCTAAAAGTGCGAATTTAATATTTTTATTTGTCATATTTTTTCATTTTTTGTGTATATTTAAACCTTTATGTGCAATTCCAAAAAATTTATTATTTTTAGTGTAATTTTTGTACATTATACATATTGATTGTTTTCTTATTTAAGTTTACTCCATTACTATTAAAAATTAGGACTAAAGGAGATACGGAGAAGTTCACCTTAATAGTGGAAAAAAAAAGCAGATAATTTCGAAAATTAATCAAAAAGGGTTTTCTTGGACGATATCGAGCATTTTAACAACAAGTTCGATTATATTCTGAATTTTGGAGAACATTACTGAAATATATTAATCTTCCTTTTTAGTTAAGCCTGACCATCGCACTTCCCTTGCTCCGGTCTTTAATGCAAAATTATGAAGTTTTTCCACTTCTTCTTTGCTCATTAATGGAGTATCTTTTAGAGGCCAAATCATGTCTAATCTCTCATATTTTGAAACACATAGATTGTTAAAAGCGAGTAAATCCCAGCGTTGTGGATAATTATGGAGTTTTTCGACAATAAACTTTCCAATCCCTTCCATGTTTTCTTTGGAAGCGGTGAAATTTGGAATAAGGGGAGTCCGAATCCATAACAGTTTATTGTTTTTTTTCATAAATTCGGCAATATAAATAGCATTTTCTAAAATTAAATCGTTGGATACTCCTGTAAACTCTTGATGTTTCTTGGAATCTATTTCTTTGATATCGAGAAGAACTAAATCTACGTAGGGCAAAATTTTGTCATAAATACTTTTAGAAGCATAGCCACAAGTGTCTAAAGCTGTAGATATTCCATTATCCTTGCACATCTTTAAAAATTCTAAAACGAAATCAGATTGAATGGTGGGCTCTCCACCCGATACTGTAATACCTCCTTTAGATTGCTCGTAATATACTTTATCTTTTTGAACCTCGTGATAGAGATCATCTAAAGACCAATATTCGCCAAACATGTGGAGTGCTGTTGATGGACATTCATCTGAACATTTTCCACAACTCGTACAGAGTTCTCTATCAATATGAAGACCATCTTCTTCAAATTTTAGTGCTGCCAGTTCGCATATTTTAATGCAAGTATTGCACCCGATACATTTATGTTTGAACCATTCTAATTGCTTTTTTTTTAAAATTGATTCCGGATTATGACACCAAATACATTTCAGTGGACATTGCTTGAAAAAGACAGTAGTACGTATTCCAGGACCATCTTCGGTACTCATTTTTTGAATTTCAAAAAGGAATCCTTTCATTACATCAACCAAATAAGCTATAACTATAAGTTAGAAATTAAAATTATAAAAAAAATTTTGGATTTTTTATATGTGAAATACTCAAAAATTAGAAAAAAAAATTGAGATTATTTATAACTTCTCGATTAGTTTTTTAATTTTGTCCTGATCAAATTCATCCAAGTCTTCTATAGTTTGAATAAGTTCATCAAAAATAACTTTTATATCATCGAGTTGTGTTTCTTTTCTTTTTACTCTTTTTAAGTAGGTAGTAAGACGCGATCTCATACCCCTAAAGTAATCTATTGCATCTTCCTTCTCGCTTAGATCGCCGATGTCCATCATCATTTTAGAACGGAGATTTTTCCGATGGAATGGATTCCCATATTTTTCGGGAGGAGCCATTTCTGACAACATCATGAATCTGGAAGCCCAATTTTCCTTGAGATCTTCAAGGTATTTTTTTCCTAAGTCTGAAAGTTGATAAAATTTCTGTGCGCGACCTTCAATAGTTTCTTCATGAGTATCGAGATATTTTAGTTTTTCAAGTTTTTCAAGCACGTGAATTAATGTTCCTCTAGGAAGTTTATAGTGTTTTTGTAGCTGATATCCTGTAATTCCTGATTCACTTTCATTGAGAATGTTGAGAATCATAAAATGCTTGATATTTTGAAAGTCTTCATTGGTAAATGGGATTCTTGGTGGTCTGAAATGTTTTCTAAAACGAGGTGGTGGAATTAAAGGATCAAATGGAACGTGAGGTCTATGATGTGTATATGACCTATCTCTTGGATAGTATTTATCCCTTTGTGGAGGATGAAAAGAATTCGGAGGATCATGAGGTTCCCATGAGTGCCACTCTTCATTTTTTAAATCTTCCTTTTTTTCATTTAATTCTTTTTCATTCATTTTACATGTCACCATTTTTTATATATGATCATTTTAGTCATATAATATTATAAACAAATAGAGTATTTAAATGTGTCGATTTTGGTCACATAATGTGAAAGAAATTTGTGAAAGACTTGTGAGATGAAATGTAATTAAATAATGGAATTAAATCTAAAATTATTAAATATTTTTCAAAGTGAAATTGAAAATGAAATTAAGTGATATTCAAAATGTTTTAATAATTGGAGCAGGCAATATGGGTCATTCGATTGCTCAAGTCTATGCTCAAGGTGGATTTGAAGTTTTTTTGGTTGATATTAATAAGAAGATTTTAGATCGCGCAATGAATCTCATTGATAATAATTTGCAGATATTAGCGGAATTTAATAGAGTTCAATCATCTAATGTTGTAAATATTCTTAATAGAATTCATCCTAGCACAAATCTCAAGGATAATGCTGAAAAAGCGGATTTAGCTTTGGAAGCTATTAAAGAAGTACCAAATTTAAAACTCGAATTATTTACAAAATTAGCAGAATTTTGCCGTGATGATGTGATTTTAGCAAGTAATACATCCTCCTTGGATATTTTTAGAATTCTAAAAGGAATTAAAAATCCTGAGAGAATTATAGCACATCATTGGTTCATGCCACCACATATCATTCCAACCATTGAAATTGCTCCAGGTAGAAAGACATCTAAAGAAACCATCGAAACATCAGTGAAATTGCACGAAAAACTAGGGAAAATCCCAATTTTAATGGATAAATTTGTCCCTAATTATATCGTAAATAAAATTCAAAATGCGATTTCAGGAGCGATGTATGAGTTAATGATGAGAAATTTGGCTACAGCTGAACAAATAGATCTCGCAATTAAAAGTACTTTAGGAATTCGCTTACCTATTTTTGGGGTAGTTCAAGCCCATGATTTTACGGGACTTGATTTAGTAGAAGATATCATAACTGCTAAAGGTGGAGGTGCCCCCTTGATTAGTGAAAAAGTTAAAAAAGGAGAATTGGGAGCTAAAACTGGGAAAGGGCATTATGATTATGGTGGTCGAAGCGAAATTGAAATATTGAGAAAACGAGATATCTTATTTCTCAAACAGTTAGAATTTTTGGAGAAAAATACTAAATTCAAGCCTATTTAGATATATATGTGGAGATTAATATTTGATGAACTTTAAAGTTGCAATTGTGAGGATTCCCGGAGAAAGTGTTGTTAATGGTCTTTCAGAAGCAGGATTAGGTAAACCTGATCATGAGATACTTCTTCAACAGCATCAAGAGTACTGTAAAACCTTAGAATTTTGTGGAATTAACTTGATTCAACTTCCTCCTATAGAAAAGTTTCCAGATAGTTGTTTTGTAGAAGACACTGCAGTCGTGAATAAAGAGTTAGCAGTAATTACTCGACCTGGAGCTCTTTCTAGACGAGGGGAAACTGAACACATTGCACCGATTATCAACGAGCACTTTAATGTAGTTAAAATGATAACTCCACCGGGTTACCTTGATGGAGGGGATATTCTCCAAATAGGGCAAAGATATTTTGTTGGTCTTTCAAAACGAACCAATTTAGAAGGGGCAACTCAATTTAAGAAATTTCAAGAAGAAGCTGGATTTAGTGTTTCAATGATAGCTCTACGAGAATTTCTTCACCTCAAATCGGGAATCAATGCTTTAGATAGCAAAACGGTGTTAACTGCTGGGGAGTTCATTAATTGCTCTTCTTTTACTGATTATGACCAAATTATCGTTCCACGATCAGAATCTTATGCTGCTAATTGTTTAAACCTCAATGGAACCATCATTGTTCCTGCAGGATTTCCCCAACTGCTTCAAAAAATTCGGGATCGGGGATATGTTATAAAAGAAATAGAGATGTCAGAATTTCAGAAATTAGATGGTGGCCTTTCTTGCTTGTCTATACGGTTTTGAAGAAAAAAGTATAAAAAAAGAAAAATTTACATTTTATGAGATTCACGAGCTATAATTTCATCTTGCAATTCTTTACCGATTGAATTAAAATACGCATTATATCCTGTGATCCTCACGAGTAAATTGGTATAATTTTCAGGATGTTTTTGCGCATCTTTTAGCATTTCAGAATCAAGCATATTAATTTGAAGACACGTTCCACCATTTTCTACATATC
>Ga0307442_1000150_pt1 | contig 29597 bp, 27 predicted proteins | sample SalMarWE160430MG_FD_202143 | JGI IMG/M metagenome (GOLD analysis project Ga0307442, IMG submission 202143) | Salt marsh sediment microbial communities from the Plum Island Ecosystem LTER, Massachusetts, United States - WE1604-30 | ecosystem: Environmental > Aquatic > Marine > Intertidal zone >...
ATCGCCGGGATCTTGTGCGTCTTGATATGCGGGCGGTTGCCGATCCCGTGGCGCGCGATCGCCGCCTGCGCCCGCGCAATGTTCGCCTCGAGCCGGTCGAGCAGGATCGTGACGGACGGCGTGTCGAGCTCTTCGGCGCGCATCGCTTCAGGCCGGACCGCCGCGCGTGTAGGGCTTAGGCGCCGCGGCCGAGCACATGCGCGATCACTTCGGCGGTGTGCTTGACGTCGTCCTTGAAGGCCATCAGCGGCTCGACCGCGCGTCCGACCACGGCGACCGCGGCGACCGGCGCGTCATGGACGAGGATCGCGGCGCCGAGGCAGCATGTCCCCGGCGCCCCCTCCCCGCGGTCGAGCGCGACCCCCTCGCGGCGGACCTCCGCCAGCTCCGCGCGGAGCGCCGCTTCGTCGGTGATCGTGGACGTCGTCTGCCGGTCGAGCGGCATGGCCTTTAGAAAGCGGGCGAGCTCCACCTCCGGCAGATGCGCCAGGATCGCCTTGCCCATCGCCGACGTGTGGGCCGGCATGGTCTTGCCGAAGCGGCTGAAGATCGTCGGCAGCGACGGCTTCTCCACACCTGCGAGATAGAGCATCTGGTGCCGGTGCATGATGCCGAGGCTGACGCGCTCGCCGGTCAGGTGCGCAAGCGCATCGAGATGCGGCAGCGATTCCAGCCGAATCTGGTCAGTGTCGAGCAGGCTGCCGGCAAGCATCAGCACCGAGTAACCGGGGGTGATCCGGCTGTCGTCGGGGTTCTGGGCAAGATAGCCCGCCCCGACCATCGTCTGGATGAGCCGGTGCGCGGTCGGCCGCGTGACGCCGGCGCGGATGGCGACCTCCGCCACCGTGAGCGGCCGCTCGGCCGCGGCGGCAGTATCGAGGATGGCAAGCGCCTTGCGCAGCGTCTTGACCGCGGAGAGGTCGGACTCGTCGGATCGCCGGCCGCTCGGATTGGAGGCAACGAGGGTTGGCATATCGCTTTCGCCCTTTTTGCTCGTTGGAGGGTACGGGGGGATTTCCTCGAAGGTCAATCCAAATAGACCGCCGCACTTGGCCGGTTCGATGGCGCAAAACATGACAATTGTCCTCAGGCTTGGCCGCGCTGGCGGGGCGCCCTGCCCTTCGCACGGGCACCTGTGAGCCCCGCACTGCGGAGGCTGGCATTTTCGGGCGATTCCTCCCATATCTCTCAGCAGTGAGGTTTTCCCCAGAATCAGCCGGAGAAAGCGCCGGCCGGACCAAGTCGGCCGGGGTTTGAGCGATGCGCGATCCGTATGAAGTGCTTGGCGTGGGACGTTCCGCGAGCGAAGCGGACGTGAAGCGCGCGTATCGCAAGCTCGCCAAGCAATATCATCCCGACCGGCATTCCGGCGATAAGAGGGCGCAGGCGAAATTCGCCGAGATCAACTCGGCTTACGAGATCGTCGGCGACAAGGAGAAGCGCGGCCAGTTCGACCGCGGCGAGATCGACGCTGAGGGCAAGCCGAAATTCCAGGGCTTCGAGGGCTTCCGCACCGGTCCGGGCGGCGGCTTCGAAAACGTCGACCCGAGCGCTTTCGGCGACATCTTCGAGGCGCTGCGCCGTGGACAGGCGGGCGCGGCCGGCCCAGGCGGCGGCACGCGCACCTACCGCTTCACCACCGGCGGTCCCGGCGGCCGCACCTTCGAGGCGGGCGGCGACGAGGACGACATCTTGAGCTCGATCTTCGGCGGCGGGGGGCGGACGCGCGCCCGCCAGCAGGCACCGACGCGCGGCGCAGACATCCGCGCCGAGGTCGCCGTCACGCTGGAGGACATCGCCCACGGAAAGAAACCGAAGGTCTCTCTCCCGACCGGCAAGACCGTGGCGCTGACGCTTCCGCACGCCGTGCAGGACGGCCAGGTGATCCGCCTGCAGGGCCAGGGCCAGCCCTCGCCGACCGGCGGCAAGCCCGGCGACGCGCTCGTCACCGTGCGCTTCGTGCCGCATCCGCTCTTCAAGGCGGAGGGCGCGGATTTGCGCCTCGATCTTCCGATCAGTCTCGACGAGGCGGTGCTCGGCGCCAAGATCCCGGTGCCGACCCTCTCCGGCAAGGTTCAGGTGACGATTCCGCCGCACTCCTCGAGCGGCCGGACGCTACGGCTGAAGGGCAAGGGCCTCCCCAGGGCCCACGGCCACGGCGATCTCTTGGTGACCCCGCGCATCGTCCTCCCCGAAGGCACCGACGGCGAGCTGGAAACGCTGATGAAGAGATGGCGGGAGGAAGGGAAGAAGAGCGTGCGGGGCGCGAGCTTCGAGTAGGAGCCTGCTTAGCGTCAGATCCGGACATGGGATCATGCGCGCTCTTATCTACCGCCTTGCGCCAGCACCGGAAGCTCCCGCGCACGACCGCCGCGCACATTCACTGCACTTCGATACCTGTCGGGGTCAGGCAGGCCGATAGGCGGCTTCACCGTCGCGTAACAGCGCAAAGGAGAATTCGGCTTGCGGAGGCAGTCTCCGTCCCAACGCTCAATGCTTGGGAAGCCACCGTGCTTGACCCCCTCAGCACGGGCGGCTCGGCGTCGGCGATGGGGCAGCTCTTCCCTGTGAACGACCAAGAGGTGTTGTTGAGCACCATGACGCAACATGCGCGCTCTGCGGTGCCCGATCCATTTGGACGCTTCATGCAGACGCAGTTGCCGAGAGGGACGTATTGCCCGAAGAATCGGCACTTGCACTCCGGCGCGGCAATCGCCTCAAACGATGTGAGACAAACAATTGCGAGACCGCAGAAGAGCGCAGCCGCTGGGGGAAATCGCTTGCCCATTCTCAGAGTGGAGCGCTCTTCCCGATTCCCTTCGGGCCGACCGTCCTCATTCCTTGCGGCGCGCGAGCTGCTCCTGCCGGCCCGGACGTCGAACATATAGCGTCTCCCTGCGTTCGGCTTGCAGGCTCGGCGTCCGCCTGTCGTGATGCCGCGCCCTGGCTCGCTACTGTCGTCGTGACCGCTGGTGATTTAGTAGATTCGCAGTGGAGTTTTCGTTGATTCTGATAGCTACGCAGCGACCCGACGACGGGCTGTCAGGCAGCCGAGGCGAACTTGTCGCGTGCCTCTCGGACTGAGGTTTGGCACCGCTATGCGTCGCCGCTTAGGAGCGGCGAACTGCCCTTCCCAGGCGAGCGCTTGTTCTGCTGAGCGTGGCGAGGCACGTGCCGGACATTTCGATTGTCTGTCGCTATGCTAATCTGCCTACTGGCCACGGATGAGGTTCATCAAGCTCACTGGCGAACGCCACATTCCTAACCAGAACGCCGGCCGCATGAGCGACTTTCGCATTGACCGCGCCGACCAGCGACTCTGGCACGGCGATCAGCCTGTATCCCTTACCGGGAAGGCCTTCGCGCTCCTGTGCCTGTTCATCGAGAATAAGAACAGGCTGCTGACCAAGGATCAGATCCTCGACACGGTATGGGGCGAGGTGAACGTGTCCGAGGGCCTCGTGAGGGAGTACGTCCACGACCTTCGCGTGGCCCTGGGTGATGATCCCAACGAGGCACGGCTCATCGAAACGGTTCGCGGCCGCGGCTACAGGTACCTGGGCGGCATCGCGACATTCGAGGGTCAAGCGGCTGCTCCATTGTCCCGCACCGCCGCCGAGAGCAGCATCCCCTCGCTTGCCGTGCTTCCCTTCCGAAACCTGTCCAGCGGGCCGGGCAGTGAGTATTTCAGCGATGGCATTACCGAAGACATCGTCATAGGCCTCTCCCGAATCCCCCATCTGTTGGTGATCGCCAACTATTCGACGCGTCCCTTCGAGGATTCACCGGTCTCGAGCCGATGGCTCGGCGAAGAGCTGGGCGCGCGATTTGTCCTCCAAGGCACGGTTCGCAGGACCGGGAAGCACGTGCGCGTTACCGCGCAGCTTGTGGACGCCGCTACGGACCGGAACCTATGGGCCGAGCAGTATGACCGGGAGCATGAAGACGTGCTTGCCATGCAGGACGAGATTGTCGGGTCGATCGTCCATGCTCTTGGCGCCCCCGACGGCGTTCTGGAGAGATCCGAGCGTCGACGCAGCCTCGGAACTCAAGCGAGGAGCCAGACCGCGTACGATCTCTTCCTAAGGGGCCAAAGTCAGTTTGATCGGCACCTGGGGAATTTCGAGACGGCTGAGTCGCTGTTTCAAAGAGCGATTGCCGCTGATCCGGGCTTCGCGCCTGCATATTCTGCGCTCGCCTGGTTGCACTTTGCGCGGTTCAAATTACTCCGCACGTCATCCTTCGATGACATCCATCAAAAAGCGCGCGACCTTGCGCATATGGCGATCCGTCTGGACCAGAACGAATATCGGGCGCACTGGGTGCTCGGCTTTCTCGATACGCACAGGGGGAGACATGCTGAGGGATTCGCCCGGTTCGAGCGGGCCCTGCGCATCAATCCCAACGATGCAAATGTGTTGGTTTGGTCATCGGAAAATCTCGTCTATGCGGGGCGTGCGAGCGAAGCGTTGGAACGCTGTCATCGCGCAATGCGTCTCAATCCCAGGTGTCCGAATTTCTACTACTGGAATCTGGGGTTCGCCTACTTTCATCTCGGCCGATATGAGGAGGCTTTGGCTACGCTCGCACAAATGACATCACCCGAGCACGCCTGCCGCCTCCTTTCCGCAACCTACGCCCATCTCGACCGGTTGGGGGAGGCGCATTCCGCGGCCGAGGAATATCTGAAGCTCGACCCGGATTTTTCGATATCGGAATGGGCCAAGACGGAGCATTACACCGACTCCAACGAGCTGCAGCGATTTGTCGACGGCCTAAGGAAGGCGGGTCTCCCCGATTGACCGCCGCAGGGCCCGAGCGCTCAATCCTCTACAATCCGTCGCTCCGCTTCATTTCAAATTGGCGATGTCGCTGCCGGATTGGCTTAACCCCCGCTCACGAGTTGCTTTGACGACCCGTCGTCACTCGCGATGCTTGCGCTCGCCGTTTCCCGGATAAGTCCGCTCCTGAAAACTACCCTGGGGAGACGGCCAGGAGCTTGGAGGTAGCACCATGCTGTCCGTTCTGAAGGAACTCGCCGACAACCCTGCCGCGCGCGCGGCGTATCAGCGCGATCCCGAGGCGTTCGTCGAGAGATACGACACGCTGACCGAGTACGAGAAATATCTCCTGCTCGAACGCGACGCCTCGGCCATCGAGGGCTACATGCGCAACCCCGTGGTCGACCCGAAGAACATCTCCTACGCGGCGCCGACCGTCGTCACCGTAAACGCGGTGGTCATCGCCGTCATCGGCATCGTCCCGCATGACGAGCCGGCGATGGCGGCCAAGCAGCGCTTCAGCGACTACTGGTCGCGTGTCGAGGACCGCGCCCACGCGCTGAGCTGAGGGAGGTGGTGATGCTTGCCATTCGCAGCCTGATCTTCGCGGGCGTCACGGCCCTCGTCCTCGCCTCTCAGCCGGTGAAGGCCGATCCGGTCGATAACGACCTGAAGATGATCTACAACGGGATCTATTCCCTCTACGACAAGGCGGAAGCCGGCGACCCGAGAGCCGCCTTCTATGTCGCCTCGCTCTATCTCAACGGAATCTTCCTGCCCGCCGACACCAAGGCCGGCATGAAGTTCCTGGAGGCGGCAGCCGCGAAGGAGAACCCCGACGCGCTCTACTATCTCGGCCTCCACTATCATCACGGCATGTACGACTATGCCGTCGACGAGGCGAAGGCGGCCAAGTTGATCAGGAGAGCCGCCGAGCTCGGCCAGCCCGCGGCCCAGATCGCGGTGCAATACTACAACATGGGCCAGTAGCCGCGCCCATACCATCAGCAAGGGCGGCCGCCACGGCCGCCCTTGTGCTGTCCCCTCACAACCAATCGAGTTCAGGAGTCAAGTGAGCCATGGCATCTCTCACGGTGGTGGGCACCGGGATCATGTTCCCGAGCCAGATGACAATGGAAAGCGCCGACGCGGTCCGCCACGCCGACGTGGTGCTCTATAATGTCGGCGTGCACCCGCTTGCGGTGGCGTGGATCGAGGAGAACGCCAAGCAGTCGGTGAACCTCTACGAGACCTACGCGCCGGGCAAGGACCGCACCGAGAGCTATCGCGAGATGGTCGAGGCGATCGTCGGCGCGGTCAAGGAAGGCAAGGAGGTCACCGCCGCCTTCTACGGGCATCCGGGCGTCTTCGTCGGGCCCGGCTTCGAGGCGATCGAGATCTGCCGCGAGCTCGGCTACGAAGCGCGCATGCTGCCGGGCGTCAGCGCCGTCGACTGCATGTTCGCCGATCTGGAGTTCGACCCCGCCGCCTACGGCTGCTCGATGATCGAGGCGACGGACTATGTCCTCTCCGAGCGCAAGTTCGACACCACCGTGCCGCTGATCATCTGGCAGGCCGGCGTGGTTGCCGACCTTTCGTTCAACATCAAGGGCACCAGCGACAATCTCGACATCCTGAAGGAACGGCTTCTGGAGGACTATCCGCCGGATCACACGATCGTCGCCTACCACGCCCCCACATTGCCGGGGATGAAACCGGTTGTTGTGGCCGGCGAGATTGCTAAGCTCGAAGAGCTACGAATCAATGCGTCGACGACCTGTCTCGTACGCCCGCTGGTTGTCTCGCAGCCCAGCACGCGTTTCTCCGCCGAGATGAAGGAGCGCATGCGTGAGAGCCTCGTCCATTGACGCGCCCAAGAAGGCGACCGAGTAGAGGTGCGGCGCGCTGGAGCCCTGTCCGGGTTGTTGATGGCGCCCGCCGCTTTCTGGGCGGCGCCCGCTCTTGCCCAGACGGCGACGACTGCGGCGACGACTGAAGCGGTGCGCTCGAGCCGCGCGTCATCGGTCTCCGTGGTGCACCGCCATTCGAACCGGCCGCTGCGGCGCGTGAAGAGCGCGCCCGCCACCAAGACCGACGCGTGGACCTACGACCTGGAAGCCGGCGCCAGCTACACGAGCTACTGGGGGCCGTACGCGCTGCAGGACGAGCACTCGGTGTTTTCCGACTTCATCGCAAGCCGCAGCGGCTCGCAGCTCGGCCTGCACCACGAGACCGACAACGAATACCTGATGGACGACACGACGCTCGGTGTCAGCCTGACGGCGCCCGTCACCTCGCTCTTCAATCTCAGCGCTGAATCCGATTTCAGCCTCGACCGGATCTTCAATCCCGACACCAGCACCCGGCTCGGCGCGAGCTACACGCTCTACTACGATGCGAAGACGACGACCTACGTCGCCGCCTCGATGTCCACGCAGTTGGAGACCTACCAATACGGCTACGCGCTGTCGTACAATCCGACCCTGATCGTGGGCAACGGGCACGGCATCTCCACCACGCTCGGCTACACGTTCGGCCACCTCTACGACGCAGCCGGCGCGCCCCTCACGGCGTTGTCTCAGGCAACTTACACAGAGGGGCTGTCGCTCGGGCTGACGCTCGGGCCGTTTCGCGGCCTCACCTTCGATTTCACCGTGCTGCCGAACAACACGACCTATCTGCAAAGCTCCCTGACCGAAGCGACGACGCTGCGCGGCGAGGTCGAGTACTCGTTCCGCGACCGCCTGGAGACCAGGTTCTCCGTCGAATACGGCCTGACCTCGCTACCGGGTTTCGGCGATCTCTACGATTCTCTGGAATATGAAGGCCAGCTGAAGATCAAGTTTTAGGTCGCCCGCGGCTCTTGGGTCGAGGTTTCTTAAACGTAATCACCCACACGTAGCGACATTGTCGGCGATGCTCTATTTCCTGTTCGCGCGGCAAAGCCCCGGCCGGCCCGGGTGAGGAGCGACCATGCAGCTAGGCATCATCGGACTTGGACGGATGGGCGCCAACATCGCACGCCGGCTCATGCGCGGCGGCCACGAATGCGTCGTCTTCGACATCCGCCCGCAATCGGTCGCGCAGCTTTCGGGCGAAGGCGCCGTCGGCGCGAAGTCGATCGCCGATCTCGTCGCCAAGCTGAAGGCCCCGCGCGCCGTCTGGATGATGCTGCCGGCGGCGATCGTCGACGACACCATCGCCGACGTCTCGCAACACCTCGCGGCGGACGACGTCTTGATCGACGGCGGCAACTCCTTCTACCGCGACGACATCTCCCGCGCGAAAGCGCTTGGCCCCAAGCGCATCCACTATGTCGACGTCGGCACCAGCGGCGGCATCTGGGGCCTCGAGCGCGGATATTGCCAGATGATCGGCGGCGAGGACGAGCCGGTCCGGCGGCTCGACCCGATCTTCGCCACGCTCGCCCCCGGCGTCGATGCGGCGCCGCGCATTCCCGGACGCGCCAAGCGCCCCACGACGGCCGAGCACGGCTATCTGCATTGCGGACCGAGCGGCGCCGGCCATTTCGTCAAGATGGTCCACAACGGCATCGAGTACGGCCTCATGGCCGCCTACGCCGAAGGCCTCAACGTCCTGCGCCACGCCAATGTCGGCGCGAAGACCGGCGCGGCCGACGCGGAGACCGCGCCGCTCTCCGACCCGGAGGCCTACCGCTACGATCTGGACATGGCGGAGATCGCCGAGGTTTGGCGGCGCGGCAGCGTCATCGCCTCCTGGCTTCTCGACCTGACGGCGGACGCGCTTTTGAACGACCCCGAGCTCTCGGCCTTCAAGGGGCGCGTCTCCGATTCCGGCGAGGGACGCTGGACGGTGAAGGCGGCTATCGACGAAGGCGTGTCGGCACCGGTGTTGGCGACGGCGCTCTTCGAGCGCTTCACGTCGCGCGGCGCCGCCGATTTCGCCGACAAGCTGCTTTCCGCCATGCGCGACGAGTTCGGCGGCCACGTCGAAAAGCCGCTGGACAAGTAGCGTGACGGCGAAGGCCCCGTCCTACGCGCTGGCGCGGACCGGGGCCGGCGGCACGCGCCATGCTTGAGCCGATCGAGAGATCCCTTGACGAGGCGCCCGGCGGACCGGGCATCGCCCCGACCTGGACGAGCAGCGCCAAGGACGTGGTCGGCTGCGCGCTTGGCCAATCGCGCATCTGGTTCACGCTTGGCTTCGGCATCGTCAACGAGGTCTACTATCCGCGCGTCGACATCCCGCAGATCCGTGATCTCGGCTTCATCGTTGCCGACGGCCGCGGCTTCTGGGTCGAGGTCAAGCGGCTGCAGAACTACAGCTTGCGTCTGCTCGCGCCGGGCACGCCGGCCGTCGAGATCGTGCATAGGCACGAGCGCTTCGTACTGACCCTTCGCGTCACGCCCGACCCCGCCCGCGACGTGCTGGCGATCGAGGTCGACCTTAGCGGCGATGCGGAGCTTCGCCCTTACGTGCTCCTCGCCCCGCGGATGGGCACCAACGGCACGAGCAATCTCGCCGCCGTGCGCCGCCAAGGCGCGCGGAAGCTGCTCACCGCCGAGCAAGGCCCATTTGCGCTGGCGCTCGCCGCCGTCGACGACGCCCAGCGCGACGCCCTGGGCGCACTCGGCGCCGGCTATGTCGGCGAGACCGACGGTTGGCAGGATTTCCACCGCAACGGCGCCTTGACCTGGCAATACGCCGCTGCCGGCCCGGGCAATGTTGCGCTGGTCGGCGAGCTCGCCCGCAACGCCGTCGTCGCGTTGGGCTTCGGCGACACCGTTCACGCCGCTGCGACGCTGGTGATGTCGAGCCTGATGCAGCCCTTCGACAACCTCGTGCAGCAGCAGGTCGCGGACTGGCGGCAATGGCACGAGCACCGCAAGAAGCGCTCGATGCTGCCGGACGAGCCGTCGATGGAGCTGGCCGACCAGCTGCTGCTCTCCTCGATGGTGCTGCGCACGCACCGCGACAAGACCTATCCCGGCGCGATGGTCGCGAGCCTCAGCGTGCCGTGGGGCAACAGCGGGGACAATCTCGGCGGCTATCACCTAGTGTGGCCGCGCGACCTCGCGGAATGCGCCACCGGGCTCCTCGCTCTCGGCGCGGAGCACGAGGCCCGCGAGACGCTGCGCTACCTGATCGCGACGCAGAAGCCGGACGGAAGCTGGTATCAGAACCAATGGCTCGGCGGCGCCGCCTATTGGCAGGGCATGCAGCTCGACGAGACGGCGTTTCCGGTGCTGCTCGCCTCCGCGCTTGCCGAGCGCAACGCGCTCGACGGGACCGACGTGCGCGACATGGTGGAGAAGGCGCTCACCTTCATCGCCCGCACTGGGCCGTCGAGCACGCAGGATCGATGGGAAGAGAACGCCGGCATCAACGGCTTCACGCTCGCGGCGAGCATTACCGCGCTCGTCGCCGGTGCGGAGTTCCTGTCGGAGCCGTCGCGGAGCGCCGCGCTTGCGGTCGCCGATTTCTGGAACGCCAACATCGACGCCTGGACAGCGGTCGAAGGCACGGCCCTCGCCCGCACGGCGGGCGTGAACGGCTACTACATCCGCATCGCCCCGCCGGAGGTGCTGCGCGACCCGGCGGCCGTGAAGGGCAGGTTCGACATCCGCAACCGCCGCGAAGGGGGCTCCGTCTCCTACGACGAGGAGTTCGCCGTCGATTTCCTTCAGCTCGTGCGCTTTGGGCTTCGCGCCCCGACCGACGCGCTGATCCGCGACAGCGTGAAGGTGGCGGATGCGATCCTCAAGACCGATACGCCGAAAGGCCCGGTCTGGCATCGTTATAACGGCGACGGCTACGGCGAGCACGACGACGGCGGCGCCTTCGACGGCACCGGGCGTGGACGTGCCTGGCCGCTTCTGACCGGCGAGCGCGGCCACTATGAGCTCGCCGCCGGCAACGATCCGGCGCCCTATCTCCGCGCCATGGCGGAGATGACAGGGCCCTGTGGGATGATGCCCGAGCAGGTGTGGGACAGCGAGGCGCTCCCCGCGCAGCGTTTGTTCCCAGGCGAGCCCAGCGGATCGGCGATGCCGCTCGCCTGGGCGCACGCGGAGTTCATTAAGCTGATGGTGTCGCGCCACCTCGGATACCCGTTCGACCGGCCGGCAGCGGCCTGGCGACGCTATGGCGGACGACGCCCGACGATCAGATACGCGATCTGGTGCCCGCACGCGCAGATTGCGCGCACCGTGCGCGGCGGAACGCTGGTGATCGCGCTGCCCCGCCCTGCCCGCGTCCACTGGGGCGTCGATGGCTGGCGGAACGTCAGCGACGGCGAAACGACAGTGGCTGGGCTCGGCGGACATGCCTTCGAGATCGGCCTTTCCGGCCTCCAGCACGTCCGCTGCGTGGATTTCACCTACCGCTGGAGCGATACGCAGGCGTGGGCGGGCGAAGATTTCCGCGTCGAGGTCGGCGACTAGCGTCTTGCCGCCGCGGACGTGCTCTCGATGAGCGCGACGGAAGACATAACGCCGCTTGCGAAGACGCGCGCCGTTACTCCGCCTCCGGCTCCAGCGGCGCATAGTAGGGCTCGACGCTCATCAGCGCTTGACAGACCTGGCTCGGCCATCCGGTTGCGTTCACGAACGCACCGATCGCGATATAGGCCGTGCCCTCGCTGTCCCGCCAAGCGCGGGCGACGGGAGATCGGGCGCGCTCCGCCGCTAGGCATTCCTGCTGGTTTGAGACGACCTTGACGCTCGGCCTGTCGTTGAACTCGTCGAGCGTGGCGTTCAGGTCGTCCGAAACGTCGCGGCCTACCCTTGGCCCCGGCAGAGCACGCAGCAACAACGCCGCGCGCGGCTTCTCACCGTCCATGAACAGCCCGTCCATCAGGTACCTATCGGCCGGTCGCATCGGCGCCCCCGCGCTCTCCGGCAAGGACTGCCAGCGTCGCCAGCCGGCCGGCGCGCACACGGCCAGGTTCAGATCGCGGAATCGTACGGGCACTGTCGCTGCCGGATTGTCGACTACGATCTCCGCCTCGGCGAGACGATTGCCACCCGAATAGGCCTCAACGCGATAGCGACCCGCTCCGTTGCAGCTGGCCTCGACGGAGAGCGCCGAGCGCCGAACCGACCACCCCTTGGCATCCGTGCCCTCGACTGCGTCGTCGCTGACCGGCCCTGACACGCTCGGTATCACATGCCAGACGTTCCATTCCGGATCGAGCTTCGACCAAAGCAGCACGATGCGCCCCGACGTCCCGTCAGGCGCCGGTCTCATCCGGGCGGTCACGCTCGCCGCGTCTGCTTCCGCCTCGAGCGAGTCCGGCGCCAAAGCCGCGGTCCAGTCGGAGTCCGATGCCTCGATCGCACGGACGACGTCACCGGTCAGGTCTTCGACGTCGCGCTTCAGCCCCTTGCACTCCTCTGTCGGCTCCTCACGCGGTTCGGCCGACTTGTCGCCGTCCTCTGTCGGCTTGGGATGCGGACAGCGCAGCTCGAAGAACACGTTGAGGTCGGTTATGGCGCTAAACAGGAACTCGTTGGAAAACGCCTCCTTCGACGCGAGAGCCGCGCGATAGGTCGCGAGCGCTTCGTCGCGATCACCATTGGCGAGAAGAATGACGGCGAGGTTGAACTGCCTGATCCTTCGCGAGTCCTGCATCGCCTCGTTGCTTTCCGGCAACTCTTCGAAGGCCCTGCGCGCCGCGATCACACTCGCGTCGAGGCTGCCGTCGTGGTCGTCGATCAAAGTCATCAGCGCTCCATTGAAGGCAAACGAGCCGCGCACCTGCGACGGGCTCAAGCTCTTGCGCTCCATTACCTCGATCGCTTGCCGTTCATCCTCCACCAATCCGCCGAGCTCGTGGCGGCCGGGCAGGCTGACATAGGTCTCGTTCATCTGGCTGGACCGCACCACGTGGCTTGCATTTGCAAGGCGACGGTGCGCTTCCGCAAAATCCGGACGCAACGTGACGGCGCAGCGGAGATGAGCGATGGCCTCCTGGTACTCATCAGAAGAGGCGGCGTTGTCTTGCATGGCAGCGCCGATGGCGAACTGGCGGGCGGCCATCGCATTCGGCCCTCCCTTCACCGGACCCCAGGTCTCGGGCTTGAGCCCGCACGTCTCAGGAATCTCGTGCGTGCCTCCCTCGCGGCCGGCCGATATCTCGGCCTGCAATGCGACACCCAACCCCACGACGACGAACGCTACGGCAAGGCCGGTCAGCACGAACGCCGCCTTGCCCCGCCCCATGCCGAGCGCCTGACCGGTCAGGTAGATAGCGACGGCGAATACCGTCAGCGTCGCGAGCAGAACGACCGCGCGCTCGTGAGCCTCGAGGCTCTCCGTCCGCGCCGCCTCCCAGGTGCCGAAGGGCTCCCAGGCGTTGCGGTAGAGGCCGTTCTCCGGCTCATCAGGGTCCACCGCCAGCGCCAGCCAGGTGAGCAGCTTCCGAGGAAACCGGGGATCGGCCTGAAGGCCATACTCTGGGGAGGCGATTCTTGCCTGCACCTGCTCCCCGTACTCACGCGAGCGAAAGCGAGCCTCCCCCACCTCCGTCGCCAGCGTAAGCGCATTTCCTGCGAGAAGACGGTCGCGGACCGTACCTACGGCAACCCGCGCCCTTTGCTCCAAAGCTCCCGCCAGATCTCCCAGGACGACCGACCGGATCGCGCCGTAGAACGACCCTCGCTTGAGCATGGCGGTCTCAAATCCCACCGCATCGAGCGCCTCCTGCCGTGCACGCGTATCGGCGATGCTGAACCAAGCGCCAACGAGCGCGCTGAGGAGCACCGTCACAGCGATGATGACGACCGCCAGCTGCGTGAAGCGATCATGGGCCGCGCGGCTCGTGAGATGCCCGCCCGAATAGGCGCGGAGCTCGAGCTCCGCCGGATGAAACGGGTGGCCGCCGTCCTCCGGGCCCTTCAGAGCGCCCAGCCACCATCCCAGTGCTGTTAGCGCCAGGAAGACGATCGCCGTTCCGGCGAACCACGGCGGGATCCCCGGGTCCTTATGGACGGCATAGGCGATCGGTAGCAGGCTGAGCGCCAATCCGAGGTAAAACAGGCCGCGCTTTCGTCCCGGCACTCGAGTGATGTCGGCAATCGTCAACAGCACCAGTGCCGCAACAAAACCGGCAACCGCAAACGCAAGTGCCGGGACGCGGCTGTGGCCTTGCTCGATGTCGAGCTCGAGATCGTGCCAAATTGTGTCGTGTGCATCGCGAACGGTGTCACCTGCCGAGTCGGAAGGCGCTGCCCACGTCGCTTCGAAGCCGAGGACATTGAGCCTTTGGACCGCGCGCTTCCGCAGCGGTTGTTCGACGCCCTCCGCCCCACTAAGCGTCGGCAAAACCCAGGAGACGCTACGCAAGGCGCGGGCCGCTGCCAGCTCCTCCTGCGCCTGGATGTCGAGCGCCGCTGCACGTTCCGAAATATTATGGAACCGCGCGGCATCGGCTCGGTGCATGAGATCGCGAGCCAGCTTTTCAAAGCTGGTTCGGCGGTTGTTCAGCATCTCGCGGATCAAATCGCCGTCGGTCTGGTCCTGGCGGAAATAAAGCTCCAGCAATCGCCCCTGGTCGAGCTTTCGCTCAAGCAGGGCATTCTCCATCTCGGCGAGCGCCCCGCGATAGGCCGTGATCGCGCCAAGAAGGGCGATCAGCACCATTGCGAGCGCGATTTGGAGACGCCCGTCGATCGAGCGCGAACGCGGCGGCGGTTCGGGCTCCGGCGTGGGGAGGTCGGTGGATGCCAAGCCACTGCCCCTATTAGAAGATCGTCTCAAATCATGGACGACCTTAGCCGACTAGGCAAGGAATCTCAGGGGCGCGCGTCGCCGCGCAAGGCGATGACGTCATTGGCTCCGCGCCAGGGCCAAGTTCACCCCGAGAGCGATGAGCACGCTTCCGCCAAGCCTTCGAAACGCGCGGACGAAGCGCTCCGCAGAGCGCAGCTTGGTCGCCACCGCATGCGACGTCTCAATCAGAACCGCATCCGTGAGGCTGAACATCGCATTCACGATCGCCCCCATAATGGCGATCTGCGCCCAGATGGAGAGGTGTGCGGCCGAGTCCGTGAACTGCGGCAGGAATGCGAGATAGAAGAGCGCCGACTTGGGGTTCAGGGCTCCTACGACAATGCCGTCGCGCAGCGCCTTCCGCGCTGTCGGCGCGGGCGACCCGAGCGGCGCTGATAAGAGCGGCCGCCCACCTCGCAGGTACCTGACGCCGAGCCAGATCAAATACACCGCACCGACGAGCTTCATCGCCGCGAAGAGCGGTGGCACGACGGCGAGCAATGCGGACACGCCGAATGCCGCGGCGGCGACCTGTCCGAGACCGGCAACGTGGAAACCAAGAGCCGACCACCAGCCAGTCATTCGGCCCGACGCAAGCGTCTGAGCGGCCGTGTAGAGCATCCCGGGCCCAGGCACGCACGCGAAGACCGCCGAGGCGAGAAAGAACGGGATCAAGAGGTCGGCCGATGGCATGGGCGCAGCTCCATTGTACGGCGCCCACTTTCGCGCATCAGCCCACATATCCGAGGGCGGCGGATCGTCGCCCGCGAGGCATCCAGCCGGATCAACGTATCCCCCGCCTTACGCGGATTTCCGCTTCATTCCCGCCTGCGCCTCGAGCAGCTCCGCCAGCCGCGCCGCGGACTGCGGCCTACCGAAGAGATAGCCCTGCCCCTCTTCACAACCCGAGAGTCGGAGCGTCACCGCCTGCTCCTCCGTCTCTATCCCTTCCGCGTTGACGGCGATCGAGAGGCCCCTGGCGAGCGTGCAGATCGCGCGGACGATCGATGCGGACTCGGCATCCTGCGGGAGCCCGCGCACAAACGACTGATCGATCTTGATCTTCTTCACCGGGAACTTCCGCACATAAGCGAACGAGGAATAGCCGGTCCCGAAATCATCGATGGCGAAACTGACGCCCTTCTCGCGCAGCCGCGCGATCGTCACCCCGATCGCCTTGTTCTCCTGCAAGAACAGCGACTCGGTGATCTCGAGCCCGAGCCGCTCGGCCGGAAGGCCGGAGCTCGCGAGCGCCGCCTCGACGCTCGCCACGAGATCGCCCTTCACGAACTGCACGGGCGAAACATTGACCGCGAGCTTGACCGGCACGGGCCAGCGCGCCACCTCCTGGCAAGCGCGTTCGAGCACCCATAGCCCGAGCGGCGCGATCAACCCGACCGCCTCCGCCACCGGCACGAACTCCGCCGGCGAAACATCGCCGCGTCCCGGATGCCGCCAGCGCAGGAGCGCCTCGACGCCGACGATCCTGCGGTCGAAAAGCGACACCTGCGGCTGGTAGACGACGTCGAGCTCGTCGCGGCCGAAGGCGTCCCACAGCTCGACCTCCATTTCGCGTCGCGCGCGCAGCGCTGCCTCGATGCTCTCATCGAAGAGACGGTAGGCGCTTCCGCCCGAAGCCTTGGCGCGATTGAGCGCCGCGTCGGCGTTCTTCATCAGCGTGCTGACGTCGGTTTCGTGCTGCCGCGGAATGGCGATGCCGACGCTGAGGCCCACGATGAGCCGGTGCTCGTCGAGCTCGAACGGGTCGCTGACCGTTTCGATCAGCCGCTCCGCCAGCGTGCCTGCCTCATGCGCGGTCACAGGCCCGGCCATCAGCACTGCGTATTCGTCGCCGCCGAAGCGGGCGACGGTGTCATCAGGCCGCTCGGGGCGCGAGCGCACCACCTCCTGCAGCCGCCGCGCGACCGCGGTCAGCAGCCGGTCGCCGTAATCGTGGCCGAGCGTGTCGTTGACGCCTTTGAACCTGTCGAGATCGAAGAAGAGCACGGCACAGGATTCGCCGGTGGCGCGGTAGCGCGCGAGCCCCTGCTCTAGCATCTCCTCGAAGCTGTTCCGGTTCGGCAGTCCGGTCAGCGTGTCGAAACGCGCGAGATAGGCGACGCGCTCCTCCGCACGGCGCCGCTCGGTCACGTCGACGAAGGTCAGCGTGACCACGATGCGGTCGGGAAGCGCAGCTCCTTCGCTGCTGATCCCGCCTGAAAGGCGCGACGGCGTCACCACGTAGTCGAGAAGGCGCGCCGCACCGTCACCGCGGGTAAAGCGGATTTCCCGCGGCTCATGCCCGCCGGGCGCCTCGCCGCTTCGAAGCGCGGCCTGCGCTGCTTCGGCGAGGGCCGGAGGGACGACCTCTTCCGCCCGAGCGCCGTCGAGCGAGCGCTCGTCGAGCCCGAGAATACGCGCCGCGGAGCGGCTCGCCTTGAGGATCGCGCCGTCGCCATCGACCACGACGATACCGGCGAAATTGTCGGCAACCACCTGGTCGAGGACCGCGCGCACGTTGCGCGTTTCGGTGCGAGCGATGAGCAGGAGTATCCGGCGGAAATCGATCTCGCTGCCCACCGCCACCACCGCGAAGGCGGCAAGCGCCAATTGCCACATCGCGGTATCGACGTGGACGACGCCGTGCACCTGCGCGAACGCCGCGCCGGCCTCGATGCCGAGCGAGACGAGTGCAAGCGCGCCGAGAAGAAACGACCAACGCAGCCTGCGCAGCGCAAGAGCGATTACCCCGACGAGCAGAATGAGCCCGCCGTAGCGAAGCAAATCTCCGCCAAACGGAAGCACGCGACCTTGCAGCAGCGTCTCTGCTCCAAGCGCCTGCAGCAGCGAGCCGGGGATCATGCCGTAGAGCGGCGTCTCGAAGAGATCGCGCAGCTCGACCGCGCTCGCGCCGATCAGCACCTTCTTGCCCGCGACGCGGGCGCTATCGACCGCGCCACGAAGAACGTCAATCACCGGGATTCGATCGATCCCGTCGGCGCGGATGGAGAAATCGACGGGGAACGCCCCGCGCAGAGGAGTCGGGACACCGGCAAGCGTCGCCGCCAGCGACTGCGTCGGCGTGCCTGCAATCGTGGCGCCATAGCTCAAGTCTCGAATCGCGCCGTCGGCGTCGGGGACGACGTTGACGCTCGCCGTCCAGGCATTTTCCAGAAACGGCTCGATCGGAACGTTGTAGACGAGCGCCGTATCACCGGGCTTCCCGCTCGCGGCCTGCGCGAAGCTCGCCAGCACCACCGTTCCGCCAGCACGCTTCAGCGCCGCGGCGAGCGCTGTATCGCCGTCCGCGTTCGACGTCGCGCTGAAATCGACGTCGAAGGCGATCTCGTCCGCGCCGAGCGCGCGAAGATCGTCGACCAGCGCCGCATGGATCTGCCGCGGCCACGGCCAGGTGCCGATCTCCTGCAGGCTGCGGGAATCGATATCGACGATCGCGATGGTGCCGCTCGGGTCGCGCGCGCCAAAGCGAAAGCGCGTGTCGCCGAGCCAGCGGTCGAGCGGATCGAGAAGGCCGGCGCTCTGCGCAAGCACCGCCGCGGTAAGCACGACCGCCGCAGCGCAAAGGCGGCGGGAACGGCAAAGCCTGGAGACCTCAAACACGCTCGCGCCCCGCGCTGGCCGCCCCCGCGGCGGCGTCAGTTGTGGCCCTTCCCTTTGCCGTTACCCCCGGCATTGCTGTTGGCGCTGTTGCCGCCCGCATTGCTGTTGGCGCTGTTGCCGCCGGCATTGCTGTTGGAATTGGCGTGCGCAGCGCTGTTGCCGCCGGCATTGCTGCCGCCGCCCGCGTTGGCGCTGTTCCCGCCCGCATTGCTGTTTGCGGCGGCGTTCGCGCTGCTGTTGCCGCCGGCGTTGCTGGCCGACTTGCCAATCGCCTTGCCGTTCGACGAGGCGCCGCTCGCGCTGCCGCTCGTATCGTCCGACTGCGCAACGGACTCGACCATCGGCGTCTGCGGTGCAACGCTCTGGATCGGCTCATGCGCGCCTGCACCGGAGACCTGCAGTCCCCTTCTGGAGAGCTTCGCCGTCTGCCCGTTGGTCACGTCCACTTCCTGACCAGCGGCGAGCGCCCTCACCTGCACGCGCCCGGTATCGACCGACACCGCGCCGTTGTCGCCCAAGGCGGCAACGGAAAAACGCGTCCCCTTCACGACGGCGGCAAGCACTGGCGTCTGCACGGCGAAATGCGGCGCACCGCGCCGCTCGATATCGAGATCGAGGGTCCCCTGGCGCATCAGCACCGTGGTGAGCCCGCGCACGGCGCGGGCCTGCGGCGCAATCTGCGTCGAAGGCCCGACATTGAGAATGTCCTCACCGTGGCGAAGCAGCGCGCGCGCCCGGCTCGTCGTCGCGATCGTCGCGTCGTCAGGCAGGACCAGCCCCGCCGTCGCGCGCATCGGCTCCATGTTGGCCTTGACCACCCAGACCAGACCGGTGACGCGCACGAACTGCCACTCGGCCGCTGTCGCGCCGGCGATGGCGGCAAGATTCAGGAGCAGCGCGAAGAAGAACCCCAACGCCAAACGGGCCATCGCCCTCACCTCTCGAAAAGAATGCAACTGCCGAGAGGTAGGCGCCCGAGGTTCACATCCGTCTAAGAGTCACTGTTAACGGCTCGTTAACCCGATTGGAGAGTCCGCGCTTCGTCAGTCCGGCACGAAGAAATCCGGCTGAAGTGGCATGCTCGGATCGATACGATATTTCTCCAGGTCGGTGACGCCTTCGGACATCAGGAACGTGTCGTCGATCAGGAAATTGCCGGTGAATTCCCGCGCTGGCTTGCTGAAGATCAGATAGGCCGCATCGGCGAGGATCTCCGGCTTACGCGAGGCGCGCATGATCCGCTCGCCGCCGAGCAGATTCTTGATCGCTGCCGTCGCGATCGTGGTTCGCGGCCAAAGAGCGTTGACCGCGATGCCGCGACCGCGGAGCTCCTCGGCGAAGCCGAGCACTGTAAGACTCATGCCGAACTTCGCCATCGAATAGGCGAGGTGCGGCGCGAACCATTTCGCCTTCATGTCGAGCGGCGGCGAGAGCATCAACACGTGAGGGTTCGTCGCCTTCGCAAGGTACGGCAGCGCCAGCTTCGTCACCAGGAAGGTGCCACGCGCGTTGATCTGATGCATCAGGTCGAAGCGCTTCATCTCGATGTCGGGCGTCTTCGCGAGATTGATCGCAGAGGCGTTGTTCACGACGATGTCGATGCCACCGAATTCCTCCGCTGTCCTGGAGATCGCCGCAGCGACCGCCGCATCGTCGCGGATGTCCACTTGCAGCGGCAGCGCCTTTCCGCCGGCCGCTTCGATCTCTTCCGCCGCGGTGTAGATGGTGCCTTCGAGCTTCGGATGTGGGGCCACCGTCTTCGCGGCGACGGCGATGTTCGCGCCGTCCTTGGCGGCGCGAAGCGCGATGGCGAGCCCGATCCCGCGCGACGCGCCGGTGACGAAGAGCGTCTTCCCGGCGAGGCTCATGCGCGCTCTGCAAGCATCGCCGCGTCGACGGCGAGCACGGAATCAGCACCATCGATAACGGCGCTCTTCAGCGCCGCCGTCTCGGGCGAGAGCCGCTCCGCCATGAAGCGCGCTGTGGCGATGCGGAGCTTGCCGCGCGGCGCGGTCTCGTCGAGCGAGGCGAGTGCGCCTTTCGCCAGATACGCTCCCCCCGCGGCGAGCCCGAAGAGGCGAAGATAGGGCCCGGCGCCCGCGAGCGCCTCCGCATTCTTGCCGGCCTGAAGCAGCGCCAGGAGATGCGCGCTCGCACCTTCGAGATCGCCGAGGCTCGCCGCGACGCGCGCGCCGAGCTTGCCGAAATCCTCGCGGTTCACGGCCGCCGCCCGCTCCGCGACCACGCGTAGCTCGGCAATGAGCTTGCGCAGCACGCCGCCGTCTTCGAGCGGCAGTTTCCGTGTCACCAGGTCGATAGCCTGGATGCCGTTGGTGCCTTCGTAGATCGGCGCGATGCGCGAATCCCGCAGCGTCTGCGCCGCGCCCGTCTGCTCGATGTAGCCGGCGCCGCCATGCACCTGCACGCCGAGCGAGGCAACCTCGACGCCCACGTCGGTCGAGAACGCTTTGGCGACCGGCGTCAGGAGATCGACGCGCGCATTGTCGCCGAGATCGCCGGCAATCGCGCAAGAATAGCAGAGCGCGCGCGAGGCCTCCGTCAGCGCCCGCATCGTCATCAGCATGCGGCGAACGTCGGGATGCTCGGCGATCAGGCTCATGCCCGCGCCGCTTGCGCCCGGCGCCCGGCCTTGCCGGCGCTCGAGCGCGTAGGCGGCCGCCTGCTGCAGCGCATGTTCGGCCAGCCCGACGCCCTGGATGCCGATCGCAAGCCGCGCCGCATTCATCATCGTGAACATGCAATGGAGCCCGCGGTGCTCCTCGCCGACCAGCCAGCCGACCGCGCCCAGCTCGTCGACGAAGCGGCCGTCGCCGTAGTGCATGGTGCAGGTCGGCGAGCCGTGGATGCCGAGCTTCTTCTCGAGTCCGGCGCAGACGACGTCGTTCCGTGCGCCGATCGCGCCGTCGGTGTCGACCAGGAACTTCGGCACAAGGAAGAGCGAGATGCCCTTGGAGCCGGGCGGCGCGTCGGGAAGGCGGGCAAGCACCAGATGCACGATGTTCTCGGCCATGTCGTGCTCGCCGTAGGTGATGAAGATCTTCTGCCCGAAGAGCCGATAGGTGCCATCGCCGCGCGGCTCCGCCCGCGTCGTCAGCGCGCCGAGATCGGAGCCTGCCTGCGGCTCCGTCAGATTCATGGTCGCGGTCCACTCGCCGGAGACGAGGCGCGGCAGGTAGCGCGTCTTCAAGTCCTCGCTCCCGTGCCTGGTCAGCGCCTCGATAGCGCCCGCGGTCAGCAGTGGGCAAAGCGCAAACGCCATGCAGGCGCCGTTCCAGATCTCGTGCACGGCCGTGGAGAGAACGGCCGGCAGCCCCTGCCCGCCGAACTCCCCCGGCGCGGCGAGGCCGTTCCACCCGCCGGCGCACCAGTCCCCGTAGGCGCGAGCCCAGCCGGTCGGCGTCGTCACCGCGCCGTCGGAAAGACGGACGCCTTCCCGATCACCGACGCGGTTGAGCGGCGAAAGCTCCTCGGAGGCGAAGCGCCCTGCCTCCGCGACGACGGCGTCGACAAGATCCTCGCTAAGCGCCGGAAACCGGCCGGCCGCCAGGGCCTCGGAAAGCCCCGCGACATGCTTCAATGTGAATGAGATGTCCGAAACCGGCGCGCGATACATCAGCGTCTCTCCCCGCCCCCTTATACCAATGCTTGACGCCCCGTCGCCTGCGGGCGAAAGGCGCGCGGTGCGCCATCTCACTCTGAACGTGGATACCGCCGCAGCGGCCTTGGCCGAGGCCGTCTCGGCGCTCCGCGCTGGAAAGCTCGTCGCGCTGCCGACCGAGACCGTCTACGGCCTTGCCGCCGACGCGGCAAACGGCGAAGCGGTCGCGCGCATCTTCGAGGCCAAGGGTCGCCCGCGCTTCAATCCGCTGATCTGCCACGTGACCGACGTCACGATGGCACGGCGCTACGGCCGGCTCGATTCGCGCGCGGAGAAGCTGGCGGCAGAGTTCTGGCCGGGGCCGTTGACGCTCGTCGTGCCGCTCGCAGCTGGGGCGCCGGTGCATCCGCTGGTGACGGCCGGGCTTTCGACCATCGCGCTTCGCGCGCCGCGCGGGCCCGCCCACGACGTGATCGGCGCCCTCGGCGGGGGCCTCGCCGCGCCCTCCGCCAATCCGTCGGGACGGCTGAGCGCCACGCGCGCCGAGCATGTGATCCAGGCGCTCGGCGACAAGGTCGCGCTGGTGCTCGACGCCGGCCCCTGTGCGGTCGGGCTCGAATCGACCATCGTCTCTCTCGCTGGCGACAGGCCGGTGCTGCTCCGCCCCGGCGGACTGCCCGCGGAAGCGATCGAGGCGGTCCTCGGTGAGGCGCTGACGCGCGCAACGTCCGGCGATCCCGTCACCGCGCCCGGCATGCTTTCGAGCCACTACGCCCCGCGCCTGCCACTCCGGCTCGACGCGACGTCCGTCGCGCCGCACGAGGCGCTCCTCGCCTTCGGGCCGGCGCAGATACCGGGAACGCCACAGGCGGCGCGCAACCTCAGCCCGTCAGGCGATCTCATCGAAGCTGCGGCGAATCTCTTCGCCCTCTTGGCCGACCTGGACACAAGCGGCGCATCCATCATCGCCGTCGCGCCGATCCCCCATGAAGGCCTGGGCGAGGCGATCAGCGACCGTCTCGCCCGCGCTGCCGCGCCCCGTCCCCCTGTGGGCGGCGGCCCGCCCTACCCACAGGGCGGCGGGGAGCGGGATTGACGCGGCGCGCCGCAGGCGGGCACATGCCCCGGGAAAGCGCGCCGGAATCGCTATTGACCACCCTCCTCCTGCACCACGCGGCCTTTCTCGAGCATCTGACGCCGATCGGACATCCAGAGCGGCCGGATCGCCTGCGCGCCATCCACGCGGCGCTCGACACGCCGGACTTCGCTGCGTTGACGCGGGTCGAGGCGCCGCTCGCCGAGCCCGAGACGGCGCTTCTCTGCCACGCGGAGAGCTACGTCGAAGCGGTCCATCGCGCGATCCCAGCAGAGGGGCTCGTTCGCATAGACATGGACACGACAGTCTCGCCGGGCTCCTGGGAGGCGGCGATGCGCGCGATCGGCGCCGGCCTCCATGCCGTCGACGCCGTCGCCAAGGGCGAGGCCGCAAACGCTTTTTGCGCCGTGCGCCCGCCGGGCCACCACGCGGAGACCGCGAAGGCCATGGGCTTTTGCCTCTTCGACAACATCGCCATCGCCGCGCGCCACGCGCAGAAGGAGCACGGCATGGGAAAGGTCGCGATCGTCGACTGGGACGTGCACCACGGCAACGGCACCCAGGAGATCTTCTGGTCCGATAAGACGGTGCTCTATGCCTCGACGCACCAGATGCCGCTTTTCCCCGGCACCGGGGCGCCGTCGGAGACCGGCGTCGGCAACATCTTCAACGCACCGCTTTCGCCCGGCGACGGCTCGGCGGAGTTCAAGGCGGCGTTCCGCGAGGTGATCTTGCCGGCGGTGCGTGCGTTCAAGCCCGAGCTCGTCTTGATCTCCGCCGGCTTCGACGCGCACAAGCGCGACCCGCTCGCCGAGATCAATTTGGAGGCCGAGGATTTCGCCTGGGCAACGGACGAGCTGCTGGAGATCGCCGACGAGACTGCCGGCGGACGGGTCGTCGCGATGCTCGAAGGGGGCTATGATCTGAAAGGACTCGCGGCCTCGGCCGCCGCACATATCCGCCAGCTGATGGCGGCGTGAGGAGAAGGATTTGTCGGACACTCCCCTCCCCGACGCGAATACGCTGACCTTCGAGGCGGCGCTGAAGGAGCTCGAGGCGATCGTGACAAGGCTCGAGCGCGGCGACGTGGCGCTCGAGGAGTCGATCGCCATCTACGAGCGCGGCGAAGCCTTGAAGAAGCGCTGCGAAGCCTTGCTGGCGCAGGCTGAGGAGCGCGTGGAGAAGATTCGCGCGCAGGAAGGCAAGGCCGTCGGCACGGAGCCATTCGACGCGAAGTAGGCAGCTTCATTCCGCCCAGGGCGGCGTGAAAGCCGGCTGGTCGCCAAGCCGCGCGCGGCCGCCTACGGGAAGCACGGCGACGGCTTCGAACGGCGCGTCGTGTGGGTTGGAGAGCGCGAAATCCGTATCCTCCGGCACGATCACCGCTCCGCCGGCCGCGACGTCGAACTCCTCCGTGCCGATCTTGAACCGGCCCTTGCCGGCGATCGCGATGAATATCTCCTCGCGCGTCAGCCGGTGCGTCGTCGGCTCGGTGGACGGGTCCATTGTCAGGCGCCAGACGGCGGTTTCGCGCGCGCCGCGGCTTGGCGAAGCGAGTCCGGTGAAGCGGACGCCGGGAATATCGAAGCTCGGCGCTTCGGCGGCGGGAATGACGGGCATGACAGCGGCTCCTCATTGGTCTCGAGCGCCTACCGGACGATCCGGCGTTGCGCCCTTAACAGAAAGTCAAGATACTTGACTATAACGAGCCACCAATAATGGTCAAGTCACTTGACGAAAATATGCCGCCGCTGCTCGACCACGTCGGTTGGCGGCTTTGGCGCGCGAGCCGGCAGTGGAAGGACGCGTTCGACGCCGGGATGCGCGAGCGCGGCTATACCTGGTTCGGCCAGGCGCGCTCGAACGTCATCGGCTTTCTCGAACGCGACGGCCTCGCCCAAAGCGAGCTGGTCAAGCGGATGGGTTTGAGCAAGCAAGCCGTCCAGCAGCTGGTCGACGAGCTGGTCGCCGAAGGCGTCGTCATGCGGCGGCCCAACCCGGCGGACAAACGGAGCAACATCGTCGTCTTCACCCGCGCCGGCCTGTCGATGCTCGCCGAGGCGAACAGCGTGAAGCTGGCGATCGAGGACGCCTACCGCACGAGGCTTGGCGCCAAGGGGCTGCGCGACCTCATGGCCGCTCTGCGCCGGCTCGACGACGATGCTTGACCGCGCTGGATTCCGCGCGAAACCACGCTAGAACCGCGTCATGGAAGCCGCGCGTGCCACAGAACCTGCCCACACCAACTTCGTCGTCGCCTGCGCCGGCGGCGAGAGAACTGTTCTTGAGCCGCGCCCGCTCCCCGTCCCTGGGCCGGGGGAGATGCTGCTCAAGCTCCGCGTCGTCGGCTTCTGCGGCACCGATCTCTTCAAGCTAAAGACCGGCAGCGCCGCTCCCGGCGCCGTGCTCGGCCACGAGCTGGTCGGCGACGCGATCGCGCTTGGGAGCGGCGTCACGACATTCGCCATCGGCGACCGCGTCGTCGTCCCGCACCACGTGCCCTGCGGAAGCTGCGTCTATTGCCGCCGCGGCAACGAGACGATGTGCGATGTCTTCAAGGAGAACCTGATGGAGCCCGGCGGCTTCGCCGACACCATCCTGATCCGCGCCCGCGCGGTGGAGCTTGCGGCGCGCAAGGTGCCGCAGGACCTCTCCGACGCGAGCGCGGTGTTCATGGAGCCCGCGGCCTGCGTGCTTCGCGGCATCGACCGCTCCGGGGTCGACGCAGAAGGCATCGCCGTCGTCCTCGGCGCCGGCAGCATGGGGCTCCTGCATCTTCTCGTGCTGAAGGCGGTCTTCCCCAAGGTCGACGTGGTGATGGTGGATTTCGACGCCGACCGGCTGGCGCTCGCGGTCGAGCTTGGCGCGGCGCGCACCGCGACGCCGGGCGACGAGGCGACGGCCGCCGTCCGTGCTTTGAGCGAGGGCATGGGCGCCGATGCAGTTTTCGACACGGTCGGCGGCGAAAAGGCGCTCGCTTCCGGCATCGCGCTGACGCGCGCCGGCGGCACCGTCGTGCTCTTCGCACATGCGCCCGCGAGCGAGCGCAGCACCCTCGACCTGAACGCCGTCTTCAAGAACGAGCGGCGCATCGTCGCCACCTATTCCGGCGCGCTCGGCGAGCAGCAGCGGATCTTCGATCTCCTGCTGAAAGGCGCGCTTGATCCTTCACCGCTTGTCACGCACACGATGCCGCTCGACGATTTTCAGAAGGGCGTGGACCTCGTCGTGGCGAAGAAGGCGCTGAAGGTGCTGTTCACACCGTCGCGGAAGGGCGGCGCATGACCATGGCCCTGCCGCAGACGATGCAAGGCGCGATGCTCCTCGGCCCGGAGGAGATCGAGATCCGCGACGTGCCGGTGCCGCGTCCTGGGCGCGGCGAGATTCTTCTCAAGATCGAGGCGGCGACGACCTGCGGCACCGACGTGAAGGTGTTCCGCCGCGGCGGCCATCCGCGCATGCTGAAGACGCCGACGCTCTTCGGCCACGAGATGGCGGGCCTCGTCGCAGCCGTCGGTGAAGGCGTCACGGCAGTGAAGGAAGGCGACGCGATCGTCGTCGCCAATTCCGCGCCGTGCATGCAATGCGAGCCGTGCAAGCGCGGGCGCGAGAATCTCTGCGAGGACCTGCACTATCTGAACGGCGCTTTTGCCGAATATCTGCTCGTGCCGAAGCGCTTCGTAGAGCGCAACGTGCACGGGATCCCGCCCGGCCTCGCCTTCGCGCGCGCCGCGCTCGCCGAGCCGCTCGCTTGCGTGCTCCACGGCATCGACGCCTGCGAGATCGCACGCTACGCCGCGCCCGGGCCAGTCGAGGTGCTCGTCTTCGGCGGTGGTCCGATCGGGCTCCTCTTCGTCGCTGCGCTCGCGCGCATGGGACAGAAACCCGCACTCGCCGATCCGAACCCGGGCAGGCTCGACATGGGCAACCAACTCGGCGCGGCGCGAACGCTCGAGATCGAGCGCGGCGGCGGTCAGGCGGAGCGCGTGCGCGCCGACACGGAAGGCGGCAAAGGTTATTGGATCACCGTCGACTGCACCGGCCAGCCCGGCGTCTGGCTCGACGCGATCGAATCGCTTCGTCCCGGCGGGCTGGTGAATCTCTTCGGCGGCTGCGCACCCGGCACGTCGATCCCGCTCGATACGCATCTGGTGCACTATAGCGAGCTGACGCTGAAGGGCGTCTATCACCACCGCCCCGACACCTTCCGCCGTGCGATCGCGCTCCTAGCCGACCCGGAGTTCAAGGCCGACCTGCTGATCTCAGGCACGCAGCCGATCTCCGGCGTGGTCGCGGCGCTTCAAAGCATGATGCGCAAGGAAGCTCTCAAGGTCGTGATCAGGAACGGCGCCTCTTGACCATCCTGCGCGTGACGATTGAGCGCAGCGCGCGCGGCGTTTTGCGCAATCAGATCGAGGGGCCAACGGCGCGAAGATTTCCGCATGAAGATGCGGATAGCCATGCCCGCCGCGCTTGCGATCGCGCTGACGCTCGTCGCCGGCTTCTACTTCGTGCACAGCACGGAGGTCGCTCCGAGGATCACGCCGGTCGCCGACGAGGCATCGGTGAAATAGCGGCGCCGCCGCCCCATACGAGGCCGAGACGGGCACTGCGATGAAGAACGTTCGGATCGCCTTGTGGATCGCCGTAGCCGTGGCGCTCTTCGCGCTCGGCGCGCTCGCGGTCGGCGGCCTCCCCTTCCTGCATCGCGACGAGACCGCGAGCCTCACGCCGGGCGCTCCACTCGGCGGATCGTTTAAGCTGATCGACGACGACGGCACGCCGATCACCGAGGCGATCTTCCGAGGCAAGCCGTCCGTGACGCTCTTCGGCTACACGCACTGCCCTGACATCTGTCCGACCGGGCTGAGCGATATGTCGCTTTGGGCCGACGCGCTCGGAAGCGACGCCGACAAGCTCCGCTTCGTCTTCGTCACCGTCGATCCGGAGCGCGACACGCAGGCCGCGATGCACGACTATCTGAGCGCGTTCACTGCCCCGGTCGTCGGCGTCACCGGCAAGCCCGACGCCGTCCACGCGATGACGAAAGCGTACCATATCTACAGCCACAAAGTTCCCACCGACGGCGGCGACTACTCGATGGACCACACCGCGTCGATGATCCTGCAGGACGCGAGCGGGAACTTCGTCGGCACGATCGCCCCGAACGAGACGCGCGACGCCGCGTTAGCCAAGCTGAGGCGTCTCGTGGCAGGATAGGGCGATGAGGCTCGACCCGATCGCCAAGACGGCGCTTGTCGCCGCCGGCCTGCTCTTCTTCCTCGCCGGCGCGGGCTGGGCCTATTGGGGCACCGACATCTTCCTGACGACGCTGATGGCGGGCCTCTCTTATTGCGGCTTCTAGCGGCTCGCACCATGAGCGATCGGACGCGCATGCGTCTCGACACGGCGCTGGTCGCGCGCAGCCTCGCGCCGAGCCGCGCCCGCGCGCGCGACGCGATCAAGCGCGGCGCGGTCACTGTCGACGGCGAGACGGAGATGCGGCCGGGGCGGCTCGTCAGCGCGGATGCCTTGCTCGCGATCGACGATCCGGCCGGTGGCTACGTCTCGCGCGCGGCGTTGAAGCTCATCGCGGCGCTCGATCAGTCCGGTTTCGATCCGAAAGGGCTGACGGCGCTCGACCTCGGCGCGTCGACCGGCGGCTTCACGCAGGTGCTCGTCGAGCGCGGCGCGGCGCATGTCGTTGCAATCGACGTTGGCCAGGGGCAGTTCGCCCCGGCCCTCGCGAGCGACCCGCGTGTGACCCTACTCGAAGGGCTGAACGCGCGCGACCTGACGCGCGCGCATCTGGGCGGGCGGAGGATCGCCGCGATCGTCGCCGACCTCTCCTTCATCTCGCTGAAGCTGGCACTGCCGCCGGCCTTGGCGCTGGCAGAGCACGGCGCGTGGGGCGTGTTTCTGGTGAAGCCGCAATTCGAGGTCGGCCGCGAAGCGCTCGGCAAGGGCGGCATTGTGCGCGACGCCGGGACCGCAGAGGCCGCGGTGCAGGACATCGCTGCATGGCTTGAAGACCGAGACTGGCGCGTTGTCGGAAAGATCTCCTCCCCGATCGCCGGCGGCTCGGGCAACCGGGAATTTCTGATCGGAGCACGGCGTGCGTGAGGTCGTCGTCATCGAAGCGATCGGGCATCGCGGCGACGGCATCGCCACGACGCATGATGGAGCGCTCTATGTGCCCTTCACGTTGCCGGGCGAGCGCGTCGCCGTCGAGCGGCAACGGCACCACAAGGCCGACCGCGCCAGCATCGTCGAAATCGTTCTGCCGAGCCCCGAGCGCGTCCCGCCGCTCTGCCGGCATTTCGGAACGTGCGGCGGCTGCGCGCTGCAAATGATGCCGCTCGACGCGACGCGGAAGCTGAAGCGCGATTTCGTGGCGACGGCGCTGTCGCATCACGGCCTCGGCCCGCATGTCGACGAGACGGTCGGCGTCCCCGTCGCCAGCCGCCGCCGCGCCGTGTTCACCACGCTTCGCGCCGGTTCGCGGTTGATCCTCGGCTATCACGAGCGTCTCTCCCATAACGTGATCGACATCGAGGAATGCCCGGTTCTGGCTCCGCCGCTTCAAGCCCGCCTCGCCGATATCCGTGCAGTGGCCGAGCTGCTGGTTCGCGGCAAGAAGCCCGCGCGTCTGACCGCTCTTCTGACGCGCGCCGGCCTCGATCTCGGCTTCGACGGCGTTCCGATGCCGAACGCGCGCGACATCGCG
>Ga0307442_1000151_pt1 | contig 29570 bp, 24 predicted proteins | sample SalMarWE160430MG_FD_202143 | JGI IMG/M metagenome (GOLD analysis project Ga0307442, IMG submission 202143) | Salt marsh sediment microbial communities from the Plum Island Ecosystem LTER, Massachusetts, United States - WE1604-30 | ecosystem: Environmental > Aquatic > Marine > Intertidal zone >...
AAGCTGTGCTCCAAGGCGACGCTGGCTCATATCGACAAGCATCAGGGACGGTTCATCACGGTGCTGCCGCGCAATCGTCGGGAAGATCGATGGTTTCGCACCTACATCCAGACCCATGATCCTCCGTGGCAGGAGGCGGTACGCCGGCCCAATCCTCGCCGTCGCAGCGGAGCCGAAGACGTATGGAAGGTAGTGGAGGCGGCGCTCCGGTCCAAGGAGGGCTACCGGATCGTGTGGGTATGGAACTCACTCATGGCCCAAGAGGATTCCGAAAGCCGACAGGCTCGCATCGATAAGGCCTATGTGGGCATCGAGCGGCTACAGACCAAGCTGCAGGGCAAACGCTGTCGGATTCAGCTTCGGGAGGGCGTGACGGAGGCCGCCGAAAAGATCCTCAAAGAATCCGGGGCCCAGCGATGGGTGGGCGTTACGATCCAGGAGCGTACGGAGGCGGTGTTCCGCCAAGAGAAGCGCGGGCGCCCTGGCGACAATACCCGGTATCTACGCAAGGAGAGGATGAGGTTCTCCGTGACAGCCCATATCAAGGATAAGGTAATCGTTTCCGACGAACGTTCCGACGGCATGTTCCCTCTGATCACCAACTGCCAGGACCTATCGCTGAAGGCGATTCTGGAAGCCTACAAGTTCCAGCCAAGGTTGGAGAAGCGTCACGAGCAGCTGAAGTCGGTGCAGCACCTTGCACCGGTCTGGCTGAAGAACGTCAGCCGCGTCGAGGCGCTATTGTTCATGTATTTCATCGCGCTACTGGTCCACGCTCTGCTGGAGCGTGAGATTCGGCAAGGAATGGCACGGGAGGGGCTGGAGTGCCTGCCGTTGTACCCGGAAGAACGCGAGTGCAAAGCGCCCAGCACTGAGCGGGTACTGGATGTCTTTGCCCCACTTCAGAGGCACCGGCTATTCAAAGCCGATCGTCAGATCCAGCTCTTCGAGCCAGAGCTCAGCGACCTCCACAGGCAGATTCTTGACCTCATGGGGCTGCCGCACGCCGTGTTTCAGGCCATCTCCTGATTGTGTGGCGCGATATTGGATTCCTAAGGTGCGGAAAGTAGGCTATGACCATCCGCCGGCAATATATAAATTATTGAGAATTCATAAATTGACTGATTGGTTCAAGGTAGTGGTGATCTCAGGAGAAATTGGCATATGGAAACCAGACCCTGAGATTATGTCGTTTGCCTTGCATCTTTTAACAATGGAACCCGCGGAATGTATATATGTGGGAGATTCGAGTGTCGATGTTGAGGCAGCCGTTTCGGCCGAGATAATCCCTGTAATAATCAGGCGGAGTGACTACAGAATTGATCCGTTTAAGGAGCCTGCATATTCCGGAGTAAAACTGCCACCCATTCTGGGTGAAAGTTGCCACCTATTCCGGTTGAAAACTGCCACTTTTCGGGTGGTTTCCGGAATCGGCAAACCCGCCATCGTCATCCAATTTCCTTATATATTATTGTTATTTATATTGAGCCGCGCCGGGATCGAACCGGCGACCCACAGCTTAAAAGGCTGTTGCTCTGCCAACTGAGCTAGCGGCCCATCCGCTGGAACATGGGCAATATAACAATCGCTCACGGTCAGTGTCAATAATCAATACAGATCTGCGCGGCTGCTGATCATACCGCAACTAGGCGGTCCCAACGAAACGGCCCCGGCAGGGATCTCCCGCCTCCTCGATAAGAACCTGAACCAGTTTGCCCGCTCTTCCCGCCTCCCCGGAAACACCTTCGACCAGAACCTTCAGATAGTTCCCGCTCAATCCCCGCCAGCTGCCGCCCGCAGCGCTTCCGTCCTTCTCCAGCACGACCTCCACCTGCCGGCCCGCCCAGCGCCGGATGTAGGCCTCATGAAGCTCGGCGGACAGGGATAGGAGCTCGTGCACCCGCCGGTCCCGGATCCGTTGCGGAACGGGATCACTCGCATGCTCGGCGGCTGTACCGGGTCTGGGAGAGAAGGGGAAGACGTGCAGCTTGCTCAAGCCGAGGGACTCGATGAGCCTGCGGGTAGCCTGGAAGTCCTGGTCCCCCTCCCCGGGAAATCCTACGATAATGTCCGCAGCCAGGAAGGGATCATCTTTCACGGTACGCAGCAGCCGCACTGCCTGGACGACGCGCTCGCTTCGGTACCGGCGGCGCATCCACAACAGCACCGGATCCGAGCCGGACTGAATGGGCAGATGGAAGTGGGGGCAGATGCGAGGGTCACGAAGCACATCGGAGAGCTCCGGGTTGATCCTCTCCGGCTCCAGGGAAGACAGACGAAGGCGGAGCCTTTCGCTGTTGGCGAGTATCTTCTCCAGCAATGCCGGCAGCCCGGTATCCCCGAAGCGATAAGCCGTCAGGTTCACCCCGGTCAGGACGACCTCCCGGTATCCCCGTCGCTCGATCCCCTGAGCCCGCTGCACCGCCTCCTGCGGATCCAGGCTGACCGAACGGCCCCTGGCCAGGGGCACCCGGCAGTAGGCACAGCGGTAGTCGCATCCGTCCTGGACCTTGAGGAACGCCCGGGAGTGATAGCTGAAGCGATCGACCCGGTAAGCAAAGGGACCGCTCTGTGCGGGCTCTCCGGACTCTGCGGAAGCTACGCGCCCCTGCAGATCCTCCGCGGAGTAGGCGGCGGCACCCCCCTTCCGGAGCAAGCAGGGCAACTCCATCAGGGAGGTCTTCTGCTCCTGGGACACCACCTGCACGTTGTTCCCCAGAGCCGCCAGATCCCCGGCGTTCAGCTGGGCGTAGCAGCCGGTTACGACAAGCAGGGATCCGGGGTGCTCCCTGGAGATCTTGCGGATCAGGCGACGGGCTTTCTGCTCGCTCTTCGAGGTAACCGTGCAGGTGTTGATCACATAGACATTCGCCGGCTGATCCGAAGCGACCAGAGAAAAGCCCTGGCTTCTGAACTCAGAAGCCAGGGCTTCGGTTTCGTATTGATTGAGCTTACACCCGAAGGTATGGAAGGAGGCCGTCATCCCTCGATCAAAGCTGCTGTTCCACCCGGGATCGTCCTCTGACAGCATCTACGAGATTGGGATTCAAAGCCAGCGCCTTGTTGTACGCCTCCAGGGACCACTGGAAATCCCCTCCCCTCTCCCTGGCATAACCCAGTCGGGTCCACCAGTCGGCCACATTGGGGGAGTGATACAACGCGGTGGACAGGGCTATATCGGCATTGCTGAACTTGCCCTGTTGGATGAAGATCTCCCCCATGAAGTAGTACACCAGATCGATCCTGCCCCCGGTCGGGGATATGGCGGCGTACTCCTCGAAGTAGCGCAGGGCCTCGGCCCGCCGTCCGAGATAGAAAAGAGCCTCCCCGGCGGTTTCAATGATGCGCGGATCGTAGCGGGAGATCTTAAAAGCCACCTGGCTGGCCTCCAGGGCTTCCTGGTAGCGTTCCAGCTTCAGCAGGCTCCAGCCCAGCACGGCATGGGCATCCATGCGATTGGGCATCTCCTCCAGCTCTTTGTGACAGACCTCGATCGCTCCCTGATAATCCCCATTCCTGTACAACTCCAGGGCGTCGTACTTGTCCTGGGCTGTAACGGAGAGGGCACCCACCAGCAGGAAAGGGATGAGCAAAACCAGCTTATTTCTCATGCTTGCCCTCACTCATGGCGCAGGCCCCGTTGTACCTGCAGCCGCTCTCCATGACCAGATCGGGTGTGCTGAGATCCCCCTGCATGGAAGCGGTGGAGGCCAGCTCCACCCGCGTGCGGGCGATAACGTCCCCCTCTATCCTGCCCTTGGTGGAAACGCAGTTGGCTTCTATCTGCGCCTTCACAAACGCCTTTTCTCCGATGTACAGGTCTGAGGAGGCTTTGATCTCCCCGTTGAAGTTACCTTTGATCATCAGGGGTTTCTTGAAGGTCAGCACACCGGTGAAGTCGATGTCCTCGGCTAAAACTGTGTCTATTTCGTTCTCGTCAATCTGATTGATGCGTACTTCTCTCATCCGGTTATCTCTCCCGCGTAAAATGTTATCCAAAGCTCCCGAGCCGTGTCAACAGGCCCCCGCAGACGGGCAGGCAGGTCAGGATCGCCGGTGCTCATCCAGACGTCTCTTTACCTGACTCAGGGAAACGGCCAGTCGCTCCCGCATCTCCCGGGTGTAGGGGTTGTACTGTTGAAGGTCGTAGAACAGCTGCCAGGAGTCGTTGCAGGTCTGTTCGATGATTTCCAACAGCTTCCGGTAGCCCAGGGAGGCGATTGGGGAAGGTTCCAGCTCCAGCTCGGCCAACACCCGCCCCAGATAGTGGGTCAACCCCTGGGTGAAGGCGGCCTGGCGATCGTGGAGCTCCGGCTCCATGAGCTGCACGGATAGCCCCACCCTTTCGAAAAAACCCCGCCACTGATCCAACTCCGAGGAACCGAGGCGTACCGGGTGCAGGATCATGGGCAGCCCATCGATTCCCCCGCGGGCCGAGTCGGGCCCGAACATCGGGTGGGTGGCCAGGATCTTTACAGCGGGGGGAAGCATCTCATCCATCCACTTGGTCGGCATGGATTTCACCGAACAGGTGTCCATGACCAGGGTACCCGGTTTCAGCCGGGGTGCCAGCCTCTGGAGCACTTCCCGCAGCCCGGAGATGGCCACGCAGAGGATGATCACCGGCTGATCGCAGAGTCCCGCTTCATCGACCCTCCGGACTCCTGCCGGAAGCGGGCTTTCAGGATTCCGCGAAAAAGCCGTGATGGTAGCATAACGGGACAGCAGCTCGGCGTAGAAACGGCCGAATCGTCCCAATCCGTAGATGCCGAGATTCACCTGAGGCGGGGAAACGGTGCTAGAGGCCGAATGTCGTCTTGATAGCCCCAACGGCTTTTTCCTCGTCCTTGTGCGGGATGACCAAGGCGATCTTTGTTTCCGAGGTCGTCACGGTTTGAATCGTTACTTTCGCCTCCGTCAGGGTCCCGAACACACGGGCGGCTACACCGGACTGGGTTTCCATTCCCGGGCCCTCCACGGCGATCTTTGTAATTTCGTCCGCTATCTTGATCTCCAGGTTTTTCATCGACTTTTGCAGGGTTTGCACGAGCTCAGTTGTCCGCTCGATATCCTTCTTGAAGACTGTGAAGGATATGTTCACCTCCCCATCCACCGGAGCGGTCTGGCTGATCAGGTCGACGTTTATGTTCGCCTGCCCGAGCTTCTCGAAGATGCCGGTGATGCTTTTGGGATCCAGGGTGATTCGATACAGTGAGACCAGGGCCTCCTCATTGCTGACGAACATGCGGGTGACCGCGCTGGCCGCGGTGATCATCTCCCTCATGCTGTACAGGCCCGGAGGCTTATCCGAGAGGTAGCGCACCGCCTCCAGGGCGCCGAGGGCGAAGATACGCCGGGAAGCTGCCGAATGCCGCAGCTCGACCAGCTCATCCTTGCCGGCAAACACGATCTCGTGCTCACCCACAATGGTGCCGCCTCGTATCGCATGGATTCCCAGTTCCGGGCCCTGGCGCAGCTCTTCCCGTCCGTGACGGCCGTACACGTAGCGCTTTCCCTGGAGGAACACCTCGTTAATGGAATCGGCCAGAAGGAGGGCGGTACCTGAGGGTGCGTCCTTCTTCTGATTGTGGTGTCTCTCGATGATCTCGATGTCGAAACTCTCGCCCAAGACCGTGGCGGCCTTCTGGGCCATTTCGGCCAGCAGATTGACCCCCAGAGACATATTGGCGGATACGAAGATGGGGACAGATTCCGATGCTTGGGCGATCAGGGTTTTGTCCTCCTTCGTATGTCCCGTAGTGGCGATGATCAGGGGGAACTTTTTTTCCTTCACTCCTTTCAGGAGGGATGGAAGTGCTTTGGGGGAGGAGAAATCCACAACCACGTCAGCAGGGGTCGTACAATCCGCAAGGCTGGCAAAGATCGGAAAATCCGCATCACTCTCCGCCGTGAGCTGATCGATTCCGGCCACGACTTCGATATCCGGAGCATCTGCAGCGGTTGCTGTCAGTACCCGGCCCATGCGGCCCATACAACCGTGGATAATGATCCGTATCATGACACCCTCCTAGCCACACGCTTTTCGCCATAGTAGCAGAAGGGTGCCGGCCCGGCAACAGGCAGACGGGACGGGAGCCGGGCGGTGCGTCGCTGCGACGCGCAGGCCGGGGCGCAATAACCACTTGATCGAACACAGCCTGAAAAGGTATGCTGCATATTCATATTTCTGCACAGGAGAGGGAAAGGAGGACGAGTATGTTCCAAGGAGTCTTTACGGCACTGATTACCCCGTTCACTCGGGACGGGAAGATCGATGAGAAAGCCCTCAGGAAACTCGTCGACTACCAGATCGAAGGGGGCATCGACGGGCTGGTTCCGGTCGGGACCACGGGAGAAAGCCCGACCCTCAGTCCCGAAGAGACTGAGCAGGTCATCCGCATCGTGGTCGAACAGGCGGCGGGCAGGGTTCCGGTGATCGCCGGTACCGGCTCGAACTGTACGGACAAGGCTATTCACATGACGGAAACGGCTAAAACGATCGGCGCCACAGCCAGCCTGCAGGTTGCACCGTACTACAATAAACCGACGGGGGAAGGTTTCTTCAGACATTTCACGGCCATCGCCGACGCGGTTGATCTGCCCATGGTTGTGTATAACATCCCCGGCCGGGCCGGAAAAAACATAGAAAACCCGATCATGCTCAGACTGGCTGAGCACAGGAACATCGTGGCCGTTAAAGAGGCCAGCGGCAGCATAGCCCAGATGATGGATCTGATCGCCAAGAAACCGAATGATTTCAACGTGCTTTCCGGGGACGACAACATGACCTTCCCCCTGATGGCGCTAGGGGGTACCGGGGTGGTCTCCGTGGCCAGCAACATCGTGCCGGATCGGATGAAACAGCTGACTCAGGCGTCTTTGAAGGGTGACTGGGATCGGGCTCGCAAACTGCACTACGAACTGCTTCCCCTGTTCAAGGGGATCTTCCTGGAAACCAATCCGATCCCGATCAAGGCGGCTATGGCCATGAAGGGTTTTGTGGAGGAGGTCTACCGCCTGCCGATGTGTGAGATGGGCCAGGACAACAAGAACGCCCTGACCGGGATACTGAAACAGCTAAAGATCCTCTAGCTCCGTCTGCACACGCCGGCTGAAGAGCAGGAGCTCTTGCGGGGAGAGCCGTTCACTGCGGACTGCCGGATCGATCCCCAGCTCCTCGAACAAACGATCCAGCTGCTCCATCCGGAGTGGAGGGATGAGCCCCCCGGCCAGCAGGTTGTTTCTCATGGTCTTACGCCTGCTGCGGAAGAGGGTGCGCAGGCAGCGGAGGACGAAAGGCCACTGTGGGATCCGGGAAACCTCCGGGTTGGGTTCCAGGAGCACGACGGTGGAATGCACCTCGGGCTGCGGATAGAAGGATCCCGGTTTGAGCTGCATCCGCTGCGAGATACGGTAGACGAGCTGGCAGAGAACGGAGAAGGAGGAGTAGTTCTTGTTTCCCGGCGCGGCGCTCATCCGCTGGGCCAGCTCCCGCTGTACCGTAAAAACCAGCCTCCTGGCGCAGACACGGTTTTCCGCCAGGTCACCGATCAGAGCCGAGGCGGAGCTGTACGGCAGATTCCCCACGATCTTATCGGGAGGTTCGGTTTGAGAGTAATGGGACCTCCAGGTTTTCAAAACGTCCCCTGTAATTAGTTGAAAATTATCCCGATCCGCGAAGGTTTCTTCCAGGTAGCGGATCAGTCCCCTGTCGATCTCAAAGGCCAGCAGGGAGCGGACCTCCGGCAGGAGGAGAACCGTCAGGGTTCCCAATCCCGGCCCGATCTCCCAGATGGTATCCTGGGCACCGGGTTCGACCATTGATACGATCTGCCGCCGCGCTCCCTGATTGACGAGGAAGTTCTGCCCCCATCGCTTCTGAAGCCTCAGGCCGAGCTGCTCCACGGTGCGGCGGATCTCCGATGGGGAGTTGTAGTTCAGCACGAACAGATCCTCCTGCCGAAGGTCCGCAGCTCGCTTGCCAGGGGCAACAGCAGGACCGCGAAAAACAGCCAGTACAACGGCCGCCAGGAAAGGTACAGACCCGGGAGGCGGGAAAACAGATCGAGGCAGAGGGCGATCGATCTGTATACCAGCAGCAGCCCGTGTGCCATCAGCCCCTCGGCGACCAAACTACCCAGCTGGCCCGGCAGGAAGCTTGCTCCCACGAACAGGACCCCGGCTCCCAGAAACACGGTGACCAGCGGGATGAGCGGGAGCGCCGCAATCACCCCGACGGGATAGATCGCACCGAAATGGTACAGCACCAGGGGGGCGGTACCGATCTGAGCACTCAGGGAGATACCCAGGGGCCATCCGAGAAAAGCGGGTATATAGCCTTGCCATATACGGTATAGATGCGGACTCAACAGGATGATGGCCGCCAGGGAGACGAAGGAAAGCTGGAAGGAGAGATCGAAGGCATAGTGGGGATGAGCCAGCAGAAGTCCCGTGGCGGCAAGACCGAGTAGGTTGAGGGGTTGGGTTTCCCGATCCAGGGTGTAGCCTACCGCGGCGACCAGTAGCATCACTGCAGCCCGCTCCAGGGACGGACGCCACCCTACCAGCAACACATAGCCCAGCAGAAGCCCGCCGGCCACCAGGCGCCGTACCCGTTGATCCGGCAGGAAGCGGAGCAGCAGACACAGCAGCAGGTAGAGGATGCCGAGGTGTAGACCGGAGAGTGCCAGTAGATGAAGGCTGCCGCTGGTACGAAACTGCTCGTACAGGGCGATCTCCAGTTCCTCTCGCCTTCCGAGCAGAAGCGCCCCCAAGAGAGCTGCGACCGAAGGATCGAGGCGCCGCAGCCTGGACCGGATCCCGGAGAAGACCCCGGCCCGGAATGAATCGATCCGCCTGGGGAAAGCCCCTCCCCGCAACTGATCGGTTTCAGCCCAGGAGATGTAGGCGAATCCGCCGGGCTGGCGAGAATCCTCCAGGCCGGCATGTACAATCACCTCCTGTCCCCGGAACAGCATCGGTCCGCCGCGGACCCAGACCAGGACGCTGCCTGCAGCCGAACCGCTGCTCTGCCCGTCTGCACTCACAACCTGTTTGAGCTTTAGCGGATAGCGGCTCAGGGTTCCGGCGGAAGCCGGTACGGCCGTGCTGTCGGCAATCAATACCCCCCTGAACTCTCCAATCCTTTGCAGGGGTATTGCGGTATGGGCCTTTGTGGCGGGGAGGATGCGGGGATAGCGATCCCAGCGGGTCGTTTCCGGGATCCTCATACTCCCGAGCAATGCGCCCAAACCCAGGAAGCTCAACATCAGTCCGGCTTGTTTCCAGCGGGGATCCTCCAGAGAGGCAATCGGTACGGCCGCGGCCAGTACTGTCAGTCCGACAAGTGGAAAGAACAGGCCCGGCACAGCCCCGGTAAAAAAAACAGCAACCCAGAGGGATAGTGCAACAAGAGAGAAATTGGAAAGGATGCCCCGATTCATGGGGGAAATACGTTACGCTACGGGATTACCACCTGAGATTGTCCAAGGCCTCCCGGGCGGCGTTTTTGATCTCACTCGAGTAGCTCAGATATTGGGCGTAAAGCAGATCGTCGAAGGCCGTCTTGTCCCCGAGGATGCCAAGGTTTTCGACAACCGCCAGCATCACGGCGTTATCGAATTCCTGCAGCCTCTCGGTGTAGGCGTTGAGCAGCACCAGGTACTGGGTCAGGCGAACCGCAGCCTCATGGGTCCTCATGGCGCCCAGACAGTCGACCGCTTCAATCACCCGGTGCTTGTCCGTGAGTCCCCGGTCGTATTCCATCAGGACAGTGTCGAAGTGCTCGACGGCCAGATCCGTGGCCGCGGACCATTTGCGCTCCGTCAGGGCTACCGCGGCGAGATAGCGGATATCCCGGGCGATCTGCCGGGAAGTATTATCCACGGCCGCGGTGTGCAGACCGACGTCCATGGCGAATTGGGCGATCTGCGCCTTTGCGCTGTCATCCAGACGATCGGTTTCCAGGGACATCTGCAGGGCGATTTTTTTCTCCTCCAGATCACTCTCCTTGAGGATGCCGATCATGTTGTCTTTGAGCTCTCCCCCCAACCGAAACAGACCGTCCCGGGCCGAGCGGGAGATAGCATCCGTGTAGCCGATCGTCATGGTGCTGAACAGCACTGGAAACGAACTCCGGTCCCCCAGCTCCGCCAGGGCCCGGACGGCTGCCGAGATTACGTAGAGGTCGGGAACTTTGCCGCTTCGAAACAGCGTGTTTTGGTTATTGAGCCAGACGTTTAGATACTCGATGATCTCTTCATCCCCCCGGGCCAGCGTTCCCAGAGCGTTGAGGCAGCTGATCCGCACTCCCGTCTCGTCATCGGTATCGAAGAGCTTCCGCACCGAATGTCTGCCCTCGGTATAACCGGAGGCTTCCATCTGATCGACGGTGAGGATCGCGAGCTGGCGAAAGCGTTGGTCGGTACCGATCAGGGTGAAGTTGCCCAACACAAAATCTATGGCCTGCTGGTAGAGAGGACCCATTTGGGGGTAATCGCTGTTTCCCGCATCCTGGATAATCTGCATCTTCACATCCAGGCTGGAAATTGCGAAATTCCTGGTGAAGGATCGAAGCAGATCTTGAGGATCCTGAGCCCAGAGGTTGCATATCAGCAGAAAAAACAGCAGTAAAACCACCAGTCGGCGTGTTTTTTTCATTCTCCCACTCCTCAAAACGTACAGCTACTTTCGACTATACACCATCGCAAACTTGCCTTTCAATGAAAAAACCAAGTTTACGATAGATCTCATTGGTATATCGCGAGGCAAAAAAAAACCGCCTGCTTTGCCGTACACCGGGTTTTTCGTTATAATGAGGAAATCCTCGGATGAGCAGAAAAACAAAGATAGTCTGCACGATCGGTCCCGCTTCCTCCTCTCCCAAAGTTCTGAAGACGATGGTGGAAGCCGGGATGGATGTGGCCAGGATCAACTTTTCCCACGGTAATCCGGACTCCAATGGTCTGCTTATCCGGGCGATCGAAGAGCTTAGGGAACAAACCGGCAGGAACATAGGGATCCTTCAGGACCTGGGCGGCCCCAAGATCCGCGTCGGGCAGCTGCCCCAAGGTGGCATCCCACTTCCGGATGGAGATTCGATCCGCTTGAAAGCCGAATCGGAGCACTGCGTCTATGAGGAGGGGAAGCCGATTCCGGTGGATTATCCCGCCCTGGTGCGGGATGTTCCGGAAGGGGCGCGGCTGCTGCTGGACGACGGTATGCTCGAGCTGAAGGTAGAGGAGAATACCGGAGCTCATCTGCGCTGCCGGATTCTCCACGGAGGACGCCTGTACTCCCACAAGGGTGTTAACTTTCCCGATTTGATCCTCTCCCTGGGCGCTCCCACGAACAAGGATCTCGAGGATCTGCGCTTCGGACTCAAACTGGGGGTGGATTTCGTTGCCCTTTCCTTTGTGCAGACCGCAGCCGATCTGGAGGCGATCCGGGAGGTAGTCGGAGACTCGGAATCCGCTCCGTGTATAATCGCCAAACTCGAACGAGGCTCAGCCCTGCAGAATCTCGATTCCATAATCACCGCCAGCGACGGTATCATGGTGGCTAGGGGAGACCTGGGAATAGAGGCGGATATCTCCATGATTCCGGTCTATCAGAAAACCGCGATCCGCAAGGCAAACCTGGTCGGGATACCGGTGATCACCGCTACGCAGATGCTCGACAGTATGATCCGAAATCCCCTTCCCACCAGGGCCGAAGTTACCGACGTGGCCAACGCCATCTACGATGGGTCGGATGCCATCATGCTGTCCGGAGAAACCGCGGTGGGGGCCTACCCCGTCCAGTCGCTGCGTATGATGCGCAGAATAGCCGATCACGTTGAAGAGAACCTCGGCCTGGACCGCGGATGGATCCGCGCCGAAGAACAGGAGTCGAGCTACTCCACCCAGCTAGCCGTGGCTCACTCGGTGTGCCAGACCGCCGAGCGCCTGGGGGCCCGGTGCATCGTAGCCCAAACGATCTCCGGCACCACGGCCCGGCTGATTTCCATGTACCGTCCCGCTACGGCGGTGGTAGCCCTCACCCCCCGGGAGTCCACCTTCCATCAACTGTCGCTGGTCTGGGGGATAGAAGCCGTTCTGATTCCCAAATTCGAAAAGGACTTTCTCAAGACCACCGCCGCGGGAGACAAGATACTAATGGAGCGGGGTTATGTAAAAAAAGGCGATCTGGTGGTGATTTCCGCGGGAATCCCGGCTGCAAAAAGCGGCGGGACAAACGTGATGAAGCTTCACACAGTTGGTTTTGATTGAACCTTGTTCGGCTCCTGCTCACCGAAGATATTGTACACGTAGGTCAATATGTAGTTGCGGGTTCTGGGACTGGGCGGTACCGCCTGGACATGCAGTTGGGAGACGTTTTTCTTCTGATCGTAGCTGACCCCCTTGACCAAACCGCACATCACGACCATCCGGCCGGAAAGCTCGAATTGGATCTTTATCGGCAGCCCCGCTTTGGTTCGCCCCCCCACCATCAGACAGACCCCATCCTCGGAAAGATCCAGCAATCGGCAGCGCAGCCCCTGGGCCGTCTCTTCCAGCTCATCCGCATCCTGTATGCTCTTCAGTGGATATACGATCGCAGACTGGTTGGTCTTCACCCGGATCGATCGCCGCTGCTGGCTGCGGGTAATATCGTCGGTATGGGATACGTGAATGATGGAATACTTCTGGTTGATGAAATCATTGATGACCTTGGTCCTCATGAAATACCCGGCATCCTCCGCGCGCCAGAAGTGCAGCCCGATCTGCTGGCCTTTCCAAATGAAGCCTTCCGGCAGACCCGGTCCCTGGGGTCTGGAAAGGGCGATGTACTTGGTCCGGTTTTCGATGACCATCGCGGCAAAGGGCCCGGCACCGGGCAGCGTAACCCGCAACCGCTGCCGAGGGGTGATATCCCGTGAGGATTTTAGCCCCAGTCGGTAGCGGGGAAGGTCAAACTCCACACGCTTGCGCAGTTCGTACAGTTTCGACAACAGGCGATTCGATTCTTCGTCATCGATTATTTCTTGAGAGCGGAGCTTGATGATCATTTCTTTGATCGAACGATTGAGCTGCTTGATACTCCAAAACAGTGCGGTGGGATTCTCGATCTGGGTTTCAATGGCGATCTTGCGCAGCAGCCCCACTTCGCGAAAACTGAATCCCGATTCTTTTCCCTTGGTGTAGAACTGGATCCAGGGAAAGCTCCCGTGGCCGGCGATTCGCAGATAAATAAATATGGCGACAACAATGGCGGCCAGCAAGAGAAGAATTATCCACCACATAATTACATTATCGATAGCAACTTGATATACTTAATCTATTAAATCTACTACGACCGGCGGTCCAATCCGCGGCGGAGTTGTAATACCAAGACTGGAGAAAGTCCAATTCAGTTATCCTCCGGCAAAAAAACCATCCTCGAGATGATCCTGCTCTTCCTCCTCTTCTATCTGCCCGGCTATCTTTGGCCTCAACGGGAGCTGCTGCAGAACAGTGAGAGTTTGCGCCCCTACATGCTGCAGTTTCTTCTGATAGCCCTGCCGCAAATCCTGCTGCTGCTGTACATTCTCACCCTGAGAGCCCGGGAGGCCGGCTCCTCAGCTGAAAATCCCTACGCCGGGTTCGGTATTCTTCGGCCCAGAGCACAGGATCTGCTCTACGCCCTGTTGATCTTTGCGGGAGTGTTCGCGCTGCTCACCCTGTTGGGCGCCATTCTCATGCTGCTGCCCTCGGCGGGACGTTCTCTGTTTACCACCGGTTTTCGCTGGAAACTCGAGGATCCCCGTCTGATCCCCCTCGTACTGCTGTTCTGCCTGGTCACAGGCTATCGGGAGGAGTTGTTCTTCCGTTCCTATCTGCTGACTCGTTTTCGGCAGCTTCATCTGCCTGTCGTCCTCGGGATCGGGATGAGCACTATCCTGTTCGCCGCCGGACACGTGTATCAGGGGGTTGCGGGGATGACGGTAGCGCTGATCCAGGGGGTGTACTTCTCGATCCTGTTCGTACGCTTCAGGAATATCCATCCCCTGGCCCTGGCCCACGGACTGTACAACACAACGGTTCTGGTTATCACCCTCTTCGTGGAGACCGAGAGCTTTGCAGCTTTTTAGACGACGAAAAGCTTGCCGTTGAAGCCTTGGAAATAGTAGAATGCTATATATGAAACGACATATATTCTTTCTTCCGCTGCTCACGCTACTGCTGCTCACACTGCTGCTGGCAGGCTGCGGTTCCCGCGGTTCCAAGGGCGGCTCAGCAGAGGAGGCCGGTTCATCACCGGTCCAGCAACAGGCCCCATCGGGGGGCGCCCCGGAGCTGGAGGAAAAACTCGGAAGTCTGGGGTTCCAAACCCCGACCGAGGATCTGCAGGCCATGGATTTCAGTCTCCAGGATCTGTCCGGCAGGGAGACCGCCTTGAGCTCGTTCACGGGCAAGGTGATCTTCCTCAACTTCTGGGCGACCTGGTGCGGGCCCTGCAAGGCGGAGATCCCTTCCCTGGAACAGTTGTATAGGGAACTGGGAGACCGGGGATTCACAATCCTGGCGGTCAACAGCCAGGAGGCCGCGGATCAGGTCTCGTCCTTCGTGGAAGAATCGGGGATGAGTTTTCCTGTGCTGTTGGACTCAAGCGGCAAGGTGGGCGCCACCTACGGCGTGCGGGCCATCCCCACCACCTATATCATCGACCCCCAAGGGGCGATCCGGGCACGGATGGTGGGAACCCGGGACTGGTACTCTCCGGAAATCATCTCACTGGTGAAGGATCTGCTGGGGTGATGTCGACCAACATCAACGTGTTGATCGCCTTTGCCGCCGGTGTGTTGAGCTTCCTCTCCCCCTGCGTGCTGCCGCTGATTCCCTCCTACCTGTCGTTGATCGGCGGCGTCTCCGTACAGGAGCTGGCTGAGCGGCAGCGATCCAGGGTCTTCCTGCGCACCCTCCTGTTCGTTCTGGGTTTTTCCGTCGTGTTTATCGCCCTGGGCGTGCTGTTCAGCGGAACCGGAGGCTTTTTCACGGGGGCAACGCAGATCGTCAACATCGTGGCCGGCTCGCTGGTGATCCTGCTCGGATTGAACTTCATCTTCAACTTCTGGAAGTTCCTGAACTTCGAAAAGAGGCTGCACATGCGTTCCTCTCCCGCCGGCTGGCTGGGAGCGCTGCTGCTGGGCATGGCCTTCGGTGCGGGGTGGACACCCTGCGTGGGCCCGATTCTGGCCTCGATTCTGTTTCTGGCCGGGAGCAGTGCCAAGATCCTCCAGGGCACGCTGCTGCTGGCCGTCTACTCCTTGGGCCTGGGGCTGCCCTTCATCCTGGCGGGCCTGTTCTTCTCCCAGTTTCTCGGAGCACGGGAGCGCATGAAGCGATATTTCGCAACCCTGAGGATCGTGAGCGGCGCCTTTCTGGTGTTCATCGGTCTGCTCATCGCTCTGGGGAGGCTGCAGCGCTTCAACATCTTTCTGTTTCGCCTGGCCGGCTGGTTGGAGAATTGGAACGCCGCCAGTCCCTGGCAGGTACGCCTCAGCTTCACCCTCCTCTTTCTGATTCCGGCGCTTCTGCTCGGTATATCCTACCTGAAGCGAGCCCGATCGGCGGGACGTGCTCCCCTGCTTCCCGGCCGGGCCCTGTTTCTGTTGCTGTTCCTGACCCTCGCGGTTGTGACGGCCAGCGGTGTGCTCGATCCGACCGGTTTTTTCACCTTCTGGTTCACCTACCAGGGCATTTGAGATTAGTCACTTTACAGAGGGGAAATTGAGTGCAATAATGAGCGTTCATAGCTGAAACCTGATCAATCTGGAGTTCTATGGATATTTTCGACAAGTGTTACGGATTCAAAGAAGCTCAAGCCGCCAGGGAGAGCGGATACTATCCCTACTTCATCCCCATCGAAGAAAACTGGGGCAGCAAGGTTCAGATGAAGGGCCGGAAAGTGATCATGTGCGGGTCGAACAACTACCTCGGTCTTGCCCAGGACCCTAGGGTACAGGAAGCCGCCAAGAAAGCAATCGAAAAGTACGGGACAACCTGTTCCGGATCCCGACTGATCAACGGCACCTTCGCCCTCCACGAGGAGCTGGAGTATCAGCTGGCCCGTTTCGTTGGCCGGGAAGCCGCACTGTGTTTCACGACCGGCTACCTGGCCAACCTGGGCTCGATTTCCGCGATACTGGGCAGAAAAGAGCATATCCTTAGCGATCGCTACAACCACGCCTCGATAGTCGACGGGATCATGCTCTCTATGGGCCTTTCGGGGGGATCCATCAAGTTTCATCGCTATCAGCACAACAACCCCAAAGCCCTGGAAAAGGCGCTGGCCTCCCTTCCCCACGAAGAGGCCAAAATGGTCGTGACCGACGGGGTGTTCAGTATGGAGGGAGACATCGTCAAGCTCCCCGAGTTGAAGCGCATCGCCCAGAAGCACAACGCCCGGGTATATCTGGATGAAGCCCATGCCCTGGGAGTCATCGGAAAAACCGGGCGCGGCACGGAGGAACATTACGGTCTTGAAAAGTGCGCGGACCTTCTGATGGGGACCTTCTCCAAGTCCTTCGGTGGGATCGGAGGCTTTGTAGCCGGGGAAGAGGTGGTCATCGACTATATCAAACACTTCGCCCGACCCCTGATATTCACGGCCAGTATGCCGCCGCCCATGATCGCCTCTGTCATGGCCACCCTGGAGATCATGAAAAACGAACCGCAGCACACGCAGCGCCTGCAGTATATCGCTAAAACGATGGTGCGGGAGTTCAAGGCGCTGGGATTCGATGTCGGGGTTGCCGAAACACCGATCATCCCCCTGATGATCGGCGACAATGAAAAAACCTTCACCTTTTGGAAACTGCTGTTCGACAACGGGGTCTACGCCAATCCCGTGGTCAGTCCCGCGGTTCCGCCGGACCGTTCGATCATCCGCACATCCTACATGGCCATCCATACGGATGCGGAGCTGGATCAGGTGCTGGAGATCTGCAAGAAGGCGGGAACCCAGGTGGGAATCATCTAGAGGAGGTCTTCATGTCCGATATCGAACAACTGCTGCCGCATCGGGAACCTTTCCTGTTTGTAGACCGGATCGAAAAGTACGACGACCAAGAGATCATCGGTTATCGAAGGTTCACCGAGAAGGACTTCTTCTTCAAGGGCCACTTCCCCGATTACCCGGTGGTACCAGGCGTCATCTTGATCGAAACCATGGCCCAATGCGGGGGTGCGGGAATCAGGCTGGCCGGAAGGGGTGACAAGGACGCTCTTTTCTTTCTCGCCTCCGTGGACAAGGTAAAGCTGCGCCACCAGGTACGGCCCGGGGACGAGGTGAAGTTGGTGATAAAGAACCTACGGGTCAGTCCGAAAACGCTGAAACAGAGCGGCCAGGCCTTCGTCGGCGACCAGCTGGCCGCTGAGGCGGAGTGGTTCTGTCTGTTCGGCACGCCGTAAGCCCCACGAGTCGATTCCCCGCCTAACTGTCGCTGGGTGCGGCCTTCCGATTTTCCGCCGAAGGCGGGCGGGGATCGCGATTAACGGCCTCCAGTTCTTCGATGTCCTCCTCCACCGCCTCCAATTCCTCTACATCTTCCAGATTAAAGGACTGGGCTTCGGAGTCCTCGGCTACCGGTTGCGCTTCGGCTGCATCGGCGGTCTGCTCCACAACGAGCGACTGTTCCGGCTCCAGCACATCCACCGCCACACCCAGCTCATCGAGGTCTTCCGCCCAAAAAAGGTCATCCGTGCCCGCCGCTTGCTCTTCCTCCTCCAGTGCCTCCACCAGCACAGCTGCCTCCTCCTCGTCTTCCGGAACCTCTTCCAGCTCCGGGATCTCAATCTCAGCAGGCTGAGGCTGTTCGGCGGCTGCTCTTTGCTCCGTCGGTTCGGGTTCGGGTAAAACCGGCTTTTCCCCGGCCCCCTCCCGTTCGCCGATCCCCAGCACTTCTTCGAACCAGGAAAACGTTCTTGCCAGGCTGCCGGTCATCTCCCGCAGGTCCCGGGAAACTTCCAGGATCGTTCGAATGGTGCGGTCCACCCCCGCCACCCCGTCCTGGATCTCCTTGTGCGATCGGGTGACCTCCTCCATGGCCGCGGCATTGGCTTCGATCATCTGCCGGATACGTTCGCTCTGCTCCATGATCTCCCGGTATCCCTGGACCATCCCCTGAGCCATATGAACGTTGGTGGCCACAGCCTGATTCGATTCCCGCATCAGCGTATTAACCTGGTCGGAAACGGTCCGGGTCACATCGGCCAGCTTCCGAATCTGCTGGGCCACAACTGCAAAACCTCTGCCGGCTTCACCGGCTTTGGAGGCTTCGATAGAGGCATTGAGGGACAGCATATTCGTCTTGTCGGCTATGCCGATGATCTGAGATACCGCCTTGGTAATGGTGATGGATTTCTCCCGCAGTTCCTCGAGCTCGGTGAGTGCGCCCCGAATCTGATCGTTGAAATCGGCAATGTGGGCGTCTACCTCGGCGCTCAAAGAGAGGATCTGCTCCTCCTTTTCGACGACCTGATTCTCCGCCCGGGCTCCCTCCTCTATGGAACCCATGATCTGCCCGATGGAAAAGGCCTGTTTTTGAGCGCTTTCCACCAGCCTGTTGGCCAGAACCATGCTCTCCAGGTTCCCCCGCTCCAAGCGGGTCTTTCCGTCCTTCAGCCGTCCTACCAGATTTCGATCCGTTTGGACCCGCTCAACGAGCTCCTGATCGATTTCGGCGGCCCCACGCACCTGCGCGAAGCGATTCCATCCCATGATCCAGGTGATCAACACGGCAAACACAACCGTCAGATGGCCGCCGGGTTGGTACAGCCAGTTGTACTGAGGCCGCAAAAACAGGGGATAGACCGTCAATGCCCCCGCTACCAGGAAGAGCAGCAGCATGGGTATGCCGATCCCGGGGCGTTTCTTGAGCCCGGATACGGAAAGCACAAGGGCGAAGAGCATGGCGGCTGTCAAAGATCCGACCTGCACGGATCTCCAGAACAGGAGATTGTCCAGGGAACCGATTGTCGACCAGAGGATGGACAGGAAAGTCAGCGCTCCGACCACCGAGACCACGACGCTCCACCTCAGCGTTTGCAACAGATCTGCGCAGGCCAGGAGCAGCAGAAACAGCCCGGCGGCAAGGAACATCGGGAACAGGCGCATCACCGCCATGAGGGGAAGCATTTCCCCAAGCAACCCGGATAGAAGCAGGGAGACGGCCACGAACAAACTGCTCAAACTCAAGCGCAGGGCGTACAGCCGTCTCTCCAGTGCAGCGGTATAGGCCGTGGCGAAAAAAGCAACCAGCAGGCAGAGCACGATCGCGGCGTCGATTCCCACTCCGGGGATATTCCGCTTCAGGACCTCCAGGAATCCGCCGGCAGCCGGTATTAGCTCCACCGGACCGTCCAGCCAGGAAGCGCGCAGGTGGCGAAGCCGAAGATGCAGGATCGCCCGGGAGGCGGATTGCCCCGGTGTATAGGGAAGCGGGTAAGCCCTGACTGCAGTCGTGGGACCGGCGGATCCGGCGCCTCGGGGAATCCCCGCTGCGGCCACGATCACACCATCCATGTACACCCGGGCTGTAAAACCGAGGGGAGGAAGAACGAGCAGGGAGGGCTGGTCCGTGGTGACGGTGGTGCGAAGCCAGATGTAACCCTCCCGATCTCCGCCCACGGACCCGAAGCTGCCCGGCAGCTCGCAGGGCTGCCACCCCCGCTGCGGCGGGGTATCGCTGTCGGCGTTCGTAAAGCACGCCTCCCAGCCACCGATGATTCCCGCGGCTTGCCCGCTTAGCTGCAGGGGAATCAACAGCAGCACCAGGATTATAACGATCCCGATCCGTTTCACGGTCCGGTCTCCGGACCTCTCCGCACGGAATGAAAACTGCCTGGACTATCCCGCCTTGCGCAGGCAGCGAGGTTTTTGTTTCGCATCCCTTGACTCCTGGCACAACCATACCACGTCAGGTGCATTTGGGGTAGAGCGAGAAAAAAACAGCTTCAATATTGACAAAACGGGGAGGATACTGTAAAGCATAGTCATGAACTCCGCTCGCCTGCGGGTAAAATCGAAGGGGATCTCTTCCATCTCGGCGCTAGGTATCATCCTGCTTCTTTCAGCCCCTTCAGCCACCCCGGGAGGGTAGAACGGACCGTAGATGGTAGAAGCAGCCGTTTTCCTTCCCGGAAAACGGTTTTTTTTTAAACAAGGAGTGCACCTGTGAGCAAAGAAAAAGAGTTGAACAGCACAGCCGTGACAGAGGGACCCGCCCGGGCTCCCCATCGGAGTCTGCTCTACGCCATGGGCTGGGACAAGCGAAACATGGAGAAACCCCTGATCGGGGTGGCCAACGCCTTCAGCGAGCTGATCCCGGGACACCTCCATTTACGGCAGGTCGCGGACAAAGTCAAAGAGGGGATCTGGTCCGCCGGGGGCGCCGCCGCGGAGTTCGGCACTATCGGTGTATGCGACGGATTGGCCATGGGGCACCCGGGAATGCGGTTCTCCCTGCCAAGCCGGGAATTGATAGCCGACTCCATCGAACTGGTTGCCAAAGCCCATGGGCTGGACGGCCTGGTGTTGGTTACCAACTGCGACAAGATCGTGCCTGGGATGGTGATGGCGGCGGCACGGATCAACATTCCGGCGGTGATCATCTCCGGAGGTCCGATGCTGGCCGGAGAGCACCGGGGCCGCAGGATGGGTCTGGATTCGGTGTTCGAAGCGGTGGGTCGCTTATCCTCAGGGCTTATCGACGCCGCCGAGCTGGATGAGATCGAGTGCAGCGCCTGCCCGGGAGCGGGATCCTGTGCCGGACTGTTCACAGCCAACTCAATGAACTGCCTGTGCGAAGCCCTTGGGCTGGCACTTCCGGGCAACGGAACGATCCCCGCGGTATACGGAGCCCGGATGGCTTTGGCCCGGGAGGCGGGGCGGAAAGCAGTGGAGGCGGTAAAGAGGGATCTCCGCCCCCGGAAGATCCTGACCCGTCAGGCCTTCCTCAACGCCGTGGCCGTGGACATGGCCCTGGGCGGATCCACCAACACGGCCCTGCACCTTCCGGCTATGGCCGCGGAGGCCGGGGTGGAGCTCACCCTGGATGATTTCGACGACATCAGCGACAAGGTTCCGCACCTCTGTTCCCTGGCCCCTTCGGGTCCCTACTTCATGGAGGATCTGTACGCCGCCGGGGGGGTGATGACGGTCTGCAAAGTGCTCGATTCGCTCAAGGCGATCGACGGCAAGGCGCTTACCATCACCGGCAAATCGATCGCCGACTCCTACCGCAACGCACCGGAGCCGGACGGCGCCTTCGTGGCCAAAGCGGAGAAACCCTACCACAGCTCGGGGGGACTGGCCGTGCTCAAAGGGTCCCTGGCTCCCGGGGGAAGCATCGTGAAGAAGGCGGCGGTGGATCCGCAGATGCTGGTCCACGAAGGGCCGGCCCGGGTGTTCGACTCCGAGGAGGCGGCCCAGGAGGCCATCCTTGCCGGCAAGATCGTTTCCGGAGACGTGGTGGTTATCCGCTACGAGGGACCGAAGGGAGGGCCGGGTATGAGGGAGATGCTCTCCCCCACCTCGTCGATCGCAGGGATGGGACTGGACAAGGAGGTAGCCCTGCTCACCGACGGCCGCTTCTCCGGGGCGACCCGGGGAGCCTCGATCGGCCACATCACCCCGGAGGCGGCGGCCGGAGGACCGATCGGCCTGATCCGGGAGGGAGACCGGATACGCATCGACATCCCGGCCAAGCGGCTGGATCTGCTGCTTTCCGACGAAGAACTGACCAGGCGGGCGGCCGCCTTCAGTCCCCCTGTCAAGCGGACCGGAAGCCTGTATCTGGACAGCTATTCCCAGAACGTCAGCTCGGCGGCTCAGGGGGCTACAAGAATCATAAAACCGGGGGGAAAGGATGAAGATTAGCGGAGCCGAACTTTTCATAAAGGCCCTCAAGGCCGAGGGGGTCAAGCATCTCTTCGGGTTTCCCGGGGGCGTGGTCATTCCCGTTTTCGACGCCCTGTACTCCGAGCCGGAGATCAAGGTCATCCTGACCCGGCATGAGCAGGGCGCGGTGCACGCCGCCGACGGCTACGCCCGCTCCACGGGCAAGACCGGGGTCTGCCTGGTAACCAGCGGACCGGGAGCCACCAACACGGTCACCGGCATCGCCACGGCCAACTTCGATTCCGTACCGATCGTCTGCTTCACCGGACAGGTGTCCCGGTCCATGATCGGAAACGACGCCTTCCAGGAGGCGGACATCGTGGGGATCACCCGGCCGATCACCAAGCACAATTACCTGGTTCTGGACCGCAAAGACCTGGGGAGGATTTTGAAAGAAGCCTTCACGATCGCCAACTCCGGCCGGCCCGGGCCGGTGCTGGTCGACCTGCCCAAGGACGTGATCCTGGAAAAGGGAGATGATGAGTATCCGGCCAAGGTGGCGATCCGCGGCTACAATCCGGTGCTCAAGGGCCATCCCAACCAGATCAAGAGGGCAGCCGGGGTGCTGAAAAAGGCCAGGAAACCGCTGTTCTACGTAGGCGGGGGGATCCACATCGCCGGAGCTGTCGAGCTTTTTCGCAAGGCCGTCAAAAAAACAGGTGTCCCGGTGGTCCACTCTCTGATGGGTATCGGGGCCGTGCCGGGCGATGATCCCCTGGCCCTCGGCATGCTGGGGATGCACGGTACCTACCTGGCCAATATGGCTGTTACCCATTCGGACCTCCTGTTCGCAATCGGCAACCGCTTCGACGATCGGGCCACCGGGGATCTTTCTAAATTCGCTCCGGAGGCCAAGATCGTCCACATCGACCAGGACCCGGTGTCGATCTCCCGAAACGTACCCGTGGAGGTGCCGATCGTGGGAGACGCCCACCAGGTGCTGGAACAGCTGCTGCCCCTGCTGGAAGCACCGAAGATCGACGAGTGGCTCGAACAGATTGCCGGCTGGAGGAAGGAGCATCCTCTGGAGGTCCATACCGGGACGGACAGCGGCGCCGACCCCGACGGCCATCTGCGTCCCGACACGGTGATCCAGACGATCTGCCGGGTCTTTCCCGATGCGATCATCGCCACGGAGGTGGGGCAGAACCAGATGTGGACCTCCCTATTCTTCACCTTCCGCCATCCCCGCAGCCTGCTTACCTCCGGAGGCCTGGGTACCATGGGCTACGGCTTCCCCGCGGCCATCGGCGCCCAAATCGCCAATCCGGACAAGAGAGTCATCGACATCGCCGGAGACGGTTCGATCCAGATGAACATCCAGGAGCTGGCCACGGCGGTGCAGAACCGGCTGCCGGTGATCGTGGCCATCCTCAACAACGGCTACCTGGGGATGGTGCGGCAGTGGCAGGAGCTTTTCTTCGACAGGCGCTACTCCTCCACCTGCCTGATAACCGGAGCCGAATGCCCGCCCCAGTGCAAGGGACCGGGGGATCACTGCCCGGTCTACCATCCGGATTTCGTCAAGCTGGCCGAAGCTTACGGGGCCGTGGGTCTGCGGGTGACAAAGGACAGGGATATAGAACCCGCCCTGGCCGAAGCGGGCAGGATCAAGGATCGGCCCATATTCATCGATTTCCTGGTGGAGAGGGAGTTCAACGTGTTTCCCATGGTCGCTCCGGGCGCCGGGAACTCCGAAATGATGTTTTCAGAAGGGGGGGAGTCATGACTCATGTACTGTCCATGCTGGTGGAGAACCATCAGGGTGTTCTTTCCAGGATAGCCGGTCTTTTTTCCGGCCGGGGCTACAATCTGGAAAGCATCACCGCGGGGGTCACTACGGATTCTCAAGTTTCCCGCATCACCCTGGTGTGCAAGGGGGACGACAACGTGATCGACCAGATCAAAAAGCAACTAAACAAACTGATCGATGTGATCAAGGTCACCGACCTGAGCCCCCTGGCCTCCCTGCATCGCGAGGTGGCCCTGATCAAGGTACGGGCAAAGCCGAACCAGAGAGGAGAGGTTTTTCAGGTAGCGGACGTTTTTCGTGCCAGGGTCCTGGATGTGGGGATCGATTCCATGGTGCTGGAGGTCACCGGCTCCTCGGACAAGATCGACAACTTCATCGCCGTGCTTCAACCCTATTCGATCAGGGAGGTCGCCCGCAGCGGTCTGATCTCCATGGAGCGGGGAAGGAAGCAGTCCAGCCCGCCGCCACAGCAGCGCAAGGGCGCCTCGGAAAAGCTGAACGATGACTTCAAGATCACCATAGCCTGAACCAGGCGAACAGAGCCGATAGTAGAGCTAAGTCAATAGTAGAGAGGAAAAGCAGAAAAGAAATGGAACGGATATATATCTTCGACACAACCTTGCGGGACGGAGAGCAATCCCCGGGGGCCTCGATGAGCATCGAGCAGAAGTACGAGATGGCGGTACAGCTGGCCCGGCTGGGGGTGGACGCCATAGAGGCGGGCTTCCCCGTATCCTCCCCCAGGCAGTTCGAGGGCTGCCGCCTGATCGCCCAGAGGGTAAAGGGTCCGGCCATCACGGCTCTGGCCCGGGCCGTGGAGAAGGATCTGGAGGCGGCCTACGGTTCGATAAAGGAGGCCGAACGCAAACGGATCCACACCTTCATCGCCAGCTCCCCGATCCACATGAAGCACAAGCTCAAGAAGGACCCGGAGGCGGTGCTGGAGATGGCCTGCCGGGCGGTGAGCTGGGCCCGCCAGCGGGTCGATGAGGTGGAGTTTTCTCCGGAGGACGCCACCCGCAGCGAGCTGGATTTCCTCTGCCGCCTGGTGGAGAAGACTATCGAAGCGGGGGCCACGGTAATCAACATACCCGACACCGTCGGCTACGCGATTCCCGAGGAGTTCGGCGCCTTCATCCTCAAGCTAGTGGAGGCGGTCCCCAACATGGACAAGGCGGTCCTGTCGGTGCATTGCCACAACGACCTGGGGCTGGGCGTGGCCAACTCCATCGCCGCGATCAAGAACGGCGCCCGCCAGGTGGAGGTCACCGTGAACGGGATCGGGGAACGGGCCGGCAACGCATCCCTGGAGGAACTGGTCATGGCCATGAACGTCCGCCAGGATCTGCTCCCCTACACCACGGGGATCGACACCAGGCAGATCTACCACTCCTCCCGCCTCTTGAGCAACATCATCGGCTTTCCCATCCCCAGGAACAAGCCGATCGTCGGGGAGAACGCCTTTGCCCACGAATCGGGGATCCATCAGGACGGGGTCATCAAGCATCGGGCCACCTACGAGATCATGACCCCCGAAGACGTGGGCCGGGATTCCAGCACCCTGGTGCTGGGCAGGCACTCGGGCAAGCACGGCTTCCGCCGCCGCCTCGAGGAACTGGGGCTGCTCCTGAGCGATGCCAACGTGGAGGCTGCCTACAAGCATTTCCTGGAGCTGGCGGACCGCAAGAAAGAGGTCTATGACGACGATCTGTACGTGATCGTGCGCGACCAGATCGGCGAGAACCTGGACACCTACGAGCTGACCTACTTCAACTTCCAGTCCGGTAACATGGCGGTGCCCACGGCCACGGTGCGCATCAAGAGCGAAGCTACGATGCTGGAGGAGGCGGCCACCGGCGACGGCCCGGTGGACGCCATGATCAACGCCATCGACCGGGCTATCGGTGTTTCGGCCAAGCTCCTGGAGTACAACGTTCACGCCATCACCCCGGGGCGACAGGCCATCGGAGAGGTATCGGTAACCGTGCAGATCAACGGGGGTCGGTACATCGGACGGGGGGCGTCCACCGACATCGTGGAGGCGAGCGCCCGGGCCTATCTGAACGCCATCAACCGCTACAAAACCTCGACGCGGTAGGACTATCGGCCCCGAAACCGCTAGGCAGCGGGAGCAGCGGTCTATCCGGTTCGGATGATCAAGAGGCGGGTAGGATTATTGAGAATTGACAACCGCCGCCGTCGCGATTTTTCACAGCGATCGTGCCGTTGTATTTACTGATGATACCGTAGCTTACCGATAAACCCAGGCCCAAGTTTACGCTGCTGCCTTTCTTAGTCGAATAAAACGGCACAAAGATCTCCTTGATCTCGTTATCCGTGATACCACAGCCGGTATCGAGTACCGCGATTTTCACCTGGGAACAACCTTCATCGCGGATTTCGGCGGTAAGCACTGTAAGCTCCCCGCCTTTGGGCATCGCCTCGAAGCTGTTCTTAATCAGATTGAGGATCACCTGTTTGATCTCCGTTCTATTGATATGCACCTTCACTGGGTCGTTGGTCATCTTGAAACGGATCGCGATATTCCGATGTTCGGCGCTATGTCTTACGAGATTTAGAATCCCGCCGATGAGCTCGTTGATGTCCACGACCTCTATAAGAGTTCTGTTATTGTCGGAAAAAGTCATCAGGTCGTTTACAATCTGTGAGATGGAATCGAACTCTGCTTCGAGCTCATTCAGGGTCTCCAGGACCTCCGGGTGCTTCACCTTCAACTTGATGTACTCGATATCGTTTGCGATGATCTCCAATGGATTGTTGATCTCATGCGCCACCCCCGCTGAAAGAAGTCCGATAGAGGCCAACTTCTCCGAAAGCACGACCTGTTCTCGGAGTTTTTCCTGTTCGGTTATATCTTCGATAACGACCGTGTGGCCAATAAGAAATGTTTCATCGTACAGCGGATGGATCCTAAGATTCGTGTGAGAGGTTCCGATTTTCCTGAGCAGTGGAACATTGTAGTAGACACTGTCGTGTCTCTGTTTCAGACCCTCCTCTATAAGGGTTAGGACAGCCCTGTTCTGTTCGGTCAGCAGCGTGTCCATCATCATGTTCAGGTATCCGGTGTCCTTGATCCCGAAGTATTCCCTTGCCCTTTCATTGATCAGTTTAATCCGGTTGTTCCGATCCACCACAATCAGATTGACGGGCAATTTCTGCAACATCGCCTCATTGTATTTGAGCAGCTGGTAGAACTCCTGGTTTGCATTCTCAAGGCTTTCGCTCGTATTGAGCTGGGTGTAGGCAAGACGAATGAGGTTGATCTTGTCGATATTGTTTACGGAATCCGTAATAAGGGTTTCACCGCTCTTGAGGATCGTTACCGTGTCGGCGAAGTGATAAATATCGTCTATTCTGTGAGTAACGAAGATGATGGAAACGCCCTGGGATTTCAACCCGTTGAGGGTGGAGATCATCTTGTTGAGGTTTACAGCTGAGAGCTTCTGCAGCGCTTCATCGAGTATCAGAAGCCTCGGCCGGCTGGCGATATGCTTCAATATATCGAGCAGAACACGGTCGGCGAGTTTGAGGTTCTTTATGATGGTATCCGGATCGAGGTTGAAGTCGTAGCGCTCCAACAACTCGACCGCCCTGGTCCTGAGCTCGGACTTGCTGATAAAGGGCGAGGCGGAGATGCCGCGGTTATCCAGGATGAGATTGTCGATGATGGTGAGATTTTCGAAAAGAGGATTCTGTTGAGTGACCAACTGGATTCCATAATGATGAGCCCGTTTGGGCGTCAGATAGTCACAGGACTGGCCGTCGACCAGGATCTTCCCCGAACTCTGCCGCAGGAATCCGCTGATAATATGGCAGAGGGATGACTTCCCCGCTCCGTGCTCGCCTACGATGGCGTGTGCCTCTGATCTGCCGATCGAAAGATTGATGTCCTTGAGGGCGCTGAGCGTGTTGAAGTTCAAGCAGAGATTCTGCAACTCGAGCAGCGGAGGCTGCTCATTTAATTGAACTCGGGATCTCATACATACTCATCTTGTTGTAGAGGGTTTTCCTGCTCATATTAAGCAGTTGCGCGGCTTTTGTCTTGTTGTTTTTCGTCTTGCGAAGCATACTCAGTATGAGCTCGCGCTCCACTCGCTGGCGGACATTTGTAGAGGATGCAGACCCGCTACCGTGTATAAAATGCGGCGGAAGATCATCGAGGGTGATCCTCTCTTCGGTTGAAACCGTGGCTGCATAGTTGACCGTGTTTTTCAGCTCTCTGATATTTCCCGGCCAGTCGTATTCGAGCAGGCGTGCAAGTACCCTCTGGTCCGGCACCTTCACGTTGCCGCCATTGCCTCTACTGAACTCACGCAGGAAATAATCGACAAGGGGCGGGATATCGTCCTTGCGCTCCCGCAGAGGTGGCAGGTAGAGAGTTGCTGCGTTGAGGCGGTAGAAAAGGTCTTCCCGGAACCTTTTCTCATAGATCAAGCTTTCCAGATCCTTGTTGGTGGCGGCCAAAAAACGGATGTCGACGCTTATCTTTTCCTTGCCTCCCAATCGGCGGATCTCACAGTTTTGAATCGTCCTGAGTATTTTGGCTTGAATGGACAGCGGCATATCCCCGATCTCGTCGAAAAAAAGTGTGCAGCGGTGGGCTCTCTCAAAGACCCCCTTGTAGATGGCGTTGGCCCCTGTATAGGCACCTCTCTCGTGGCCGAAAAGCTCATTGTCGAGCAGGGACTCGGGAAAGGCGGAACAGTTGATCTTCAAGATCTCGTTGCTGGATCGCTTTGAATTGGAGTGGATGAAATCAGCGATCAGTTCCTTCCCGGTACCACTTTCACCATAAATGAGAATCGGCAGCTCGGTGGGCGCTAATTTTTTTGCCTTCCTGCCCAATTTCAACATATCCGGATTGTTGGAAATAATCGGTGCGCCGAGCTCGTGAAGCCTGTTCTTGAGCCTTTCATTTTCAACCCGCAGATCGAGTAGCTGCAAGGCGTTTTCCACAATTTTCAGGAGCTTCTTGAAGTTGATCGGTTTTTGTATGTAGTCGAAGGCGCCGACCTTTATCGAACGGACCGCTGCTTCCACGGTGGCGAACGCCGTGATCATGATCACGGGAAGATTTGAGTTCAGGTCCAACAGTTGCTGCAATAGCTCGATCCCGTTTTCCTCACCCAGCCGTACATCCAGTAAAACCAGATCTACCTCATTGTTCAGAAAAATATCCAAAGCAACCCTGCTGTTTTGTGCCGTGAAGCAGGTATACCCGTATTGAGTGAAATTCCTAGTAAGGCTCTTACACAGCGTTGTTATATCATCCACGACCAGGATTCTGTGCATGCTGATTGTTACCCTATTACACGCTTGTGCTCAAAAAACGTATAAATATTACACGATAACCCGATGTTCCGTCAAACAAGTAAAAAAATACTTTTAATTTCTTATGATGTTGATCTTTAACTACCACAACTAGCTATTGATTGGCACGATTGTTGCGTTGTGTTCGTCACCAAACGCAATTCCGCTGATTTCGGAAATGCGGAAAAACCACAGGAGGTAAAATGGTGAGACGCAAAAAGGGGCTTTTACTGGTGCTTACGGGCTTGCTGCTGGCTGGGCTGGTATTTGCCGGTGGGCAGAAGGCGGAGAAAACTCTTACAATCGTCCTTGTGCCTAAATCGGTCGGCCACCCTTTCTGGGCGGACCTCGAAAAGGGCATGGATGAAAAAGCTGACGAGATGGGCGTGAGAGCGTTCTTCCACGGTCCCCAGGCTGCAGAGGCAGACGCGCAGATCGCCATCATCGAGGATTACATCGCCATGGGCGTCGATGGCATAGCTATCGCCGCCAACGATCCTGCGACAATCGAGCCGGTGATTCGAAGAGGTCTGGATGCGGATATCAAAATGATCTCCTTCGATAC
>Ga0307442_1000152_pt1 | contig 29559 bp, 21 predicted proteins | sample SalMarWE160430MG_FD_202143 | JGI IMG/M metagenome (GOLD analysis project Ga0307442, IMG submission 202143) | Salt marsh sediment microbial communities from the Plum Island Ecosystem LTER, Massachusetts, United States - WE1604-30 | ecosystem: Environmental > Aquatic > Marine > Intertidal zone >...
GCGGTGATCTACGACCGTCAGGGACGCAAGCTAAAGAGCTACAAGGGCATGGGTTCTCTGGAGGCCGCGGTGCGGGGCAGCGCGGCCCGCTACGACGTGCAGAGCTTCGAAGACTACGTGGCCGAGGGGGTGGTGGGAACGGTGCGCTCCAAGGGACCGGTTTCCAAGTGGGTGCCCCAGATCAAGACGGGCATCCGCAAGTGCCTGCAATCCCTGGCCTACCGGAATCTGGATGACCTGCACGAGGCCGTGTTTTCCGGGAAGATCCTGCTGGAGCGCATGAGCGAGGCCGGGAAGAAGGAGGCGGGCATCCACGACCTGGTGGAGTACCGCCGCGATCTGCCCCTGGATTGAGACGGGGAGGAGTGAATCGCTATGAAATCAGTTTATACGAATATCAAGCAGGTGCTCTGTGTAAAGATCGAATCGGGGGAAGACATCCTGGAGACCCTGCAGAAAGAGATCAGCCGGCGAGGGATATCAAGCGGAATAGTCCTGAATGGGATTGGATCGGTTTCCCGGTATCATCTGCACGTGGTAGAGACTACCAACTTACCACCGGGGGACCTGCATTACCAAGCCGAGGGTGCGTTCGATGTCGATGTGGCCAACGGCTATATCATTGATGGTAAATTACATGTCCACATGGTCGTGTCGGACGACAAACACACCTTCGGAGGACACCTGGAACCGGGTACCGTCGCCCTAACCTTCTGTACCGTCACGATCGCCGAAACGCCGGAATCGCCTTTCAGCTGATTCGAGGATTTCCAAAACACCGGAAACAAAGCGACTCGCCTGCCGGCTCAAATAAAGATTGTATGGTCACAAAGAGCGCTATCTGATATAGAAGAAATCATCTCCTATATTTCCCGAGATTCAGAACAATACGCGATGAATTCAACCTCATTTAGGTGAAGTGTTTTCCCAGAATGATAAGGAACAATGATCCCTGGACGGCTATTCATGTTTGTTGACCCGGATAATGATTTCTATAATAATCGGTACTGAAAGCGCAGCATTCATGAAATACAGTGACTTATATGCAGAGCTGAACCGTCTGCTCGCGACACCGAGGGTAAAGGCCCTTTATCAGAAGGTAAAATCGGAGTTCGATCTTCGCGATGCCATCGGGCACAATTGGGAACATGTTCGTCGGGATATCGTAAACGCGGTTAAAATCGGACTGGAGGAAGGCACGGACATGGATATCGTTTTGCCTGCTATTATCCTCCACGACATCGGATTTGTGACCCATCCCTACGATCCTGCCATGCACTCGGTTCATGGATCAAAAGAGTGTTACCGCTACTTAGATGAGTGGGACAGGGATCAGCAGAATTCGATCTCGGGATGTATTCTCAAACATAAAGGCAGGTTCCCCGGATTTGAACACTCGGAACCCGAGACCTTGGAAGAAAAGGTGGTATGCGACGCGGACCAGGTGGACAAGTTCGGCTGGGTTGGATTTCTGCAGATGATGAAGGTGTACGTGGAGCACGGAACGCAGGGAATACTTCGCTTTAAAACGCATGCGGGCCTGGCAGCGGGAATGAAGGCTCAAGAAGCGATCACGCTCTACACCGAAGCGGGTAGGCGAATCGCTTCGCAAAGAAGAGAGCCCGATTTTGTGAGCGTTGCCGAACAATTGGAAAAAGAGCTGGAAGTGTATGCGGGATGGGAAGAACCGTTCTAATCCTTTTTATCGGGGGTCTTATCGTTATTGGAGTCGAAGGTGTCCAATATATGTTTGCTCCCCGTAGATAGAGCGAAATCTCTATTGCAAGATCTTCTTCCGGAAGCGGTTGGGGGGAACGGAGAAATGATGCTTGAAATCCTCATGAAAGGAAGAAACAGAATCATATCCACAGTCGTATGCAACATCGATTATTGTTCGCCACGGTTCATGAAGCAGTATCGAGGCTTGCAATAAGCGATAGAGACGAACATATTGCATAATACTAATCTTCAATTCCTGTTCAAAGATTCTCGATGCTTGCCGAATTGAAAGAGGTATCACCCGGGTAAAATGTTCAAGCCGGATCTTATTCATATAGTTATCGCGGATAAAATTTACAATCTTCATGTTGCGGTCAGTGAGCGGTTCCGGTAATCGAATGAGATGAGCCGGTTTTTGCATATCGATCGATAAAACCTCGCGAAATAGGCGCAAGCAGTGGCCCATAAACCCATCGGTCAGGTCCACAAGGTTCCTTTCGTTGAGTTTTCTCAGCAAAGCCGTTCCAAGGTTGCTCATTTCAAATATGCATACATTGTCAATTTCTTGTATATAGATATCGGCTGCTATAAAAAGGGAATGGCAGGTAACGGTCTGATTCTGTCTCATGACTCGTACCAGGTGAGGTTTTTCCGCGGGAATGAATGCCGCCATATTCCGGTACAACGGCTGTGTTTCTGTATGGTCTTCCAGGAGAAGCATTCCGTCCCGAACCGTTAGGATTTGGTGAGAGGGATGGATATTCAGATGCTCGCAGCGGTCTTTATCCCAGGTTCCACTTATGGAGAATACGGGTACCGAACTGATATCCAGCCCGAAATTCGCAAATCTTTCCTGAACGGCATGAACTTGACTCATGAGCGATTTCAAACCACCAATATACTCAATTTTAACATGGGTACCTTGATTGGTACACACCTATTTTTTCAGACCGAATAGTGTAAGAATCCTTTCGAGAGACAATTCCGAACCACCATTTTCTAGTGTTTCCCGTCCATAGATAACGAGTAAAACAAGGATCACGCCTCCAAACACGATCTGTCTTCCCGCTTCGCCCATCTGCAACGCTATCAATACCGCACTGATCACGGTTAGGACGAATGCTCCACCGACAACCCCTAAATAATTACCGGACCCTCCTTTAATGGAGACACCGCCGATTGTTGCCGCGGCAATCGAAGGAAGCATGTATCTACTTCCGATATCAAGAAAGGCGGTGCCGATGTAACCCAAAAGCAATAAGCCGGTAACCGTCGAAATGGCGCCGCTGATTCCGTATACCCAAACACGGAACCATTTTACGTTGACCCCTTTCAGTATCGCTGCTTTTTCATTGGAACCGACTCCATAGAGGGAAATGCCTGTTTTTGTAAAATGTAAGATGAACATGACAACAAGTGTGACACCGATCCATATGTACATGATATTCGGTATTCCCAAAGTAACACCGTTGGAAAGTGTCTCGAGTAACGGTGATGCACTTCCTGAGATTTGTAATCCCGCGCTGAATATATAAATAATTCCATTTACAACTGATGCCATCGCGAGTGTCATAATAAGCGCCGGGATCTGAAAATATGAAATCATGATGCCGTTTATACAACCGAAAGCAAGTCCTAAAAGAGCGACGATGACGAATGCAAGGAGAAGATTGTTGTCATTTCCTCTAATAATCGCCGCACCGAATACCGTGCCGATAGATGCCAGTGCACCGACCGACAGATCAATTCCTCCGTTCCCGGACAAAATAACAATTGTCTGCGCCAGGCCCAGGAAACCGAGAAAAGATGCAACCTTAAATAGCATGAGAACGTGTTTGGCGGAACTGAACCCCTTCGAAAATATCTCACCCACAAAGATAAGAACAAGGGCGAGGATAAAAGGAAGGATAATTCTTCCGCTGCCGCTCAAAAATTCAGTAAAAGTCTTTCTTTCCCGAATTACCGGGTTCGAAATTACCTCTCCCATTCAATTTTCCTCTTCTCCGGCTGGTAAAACATGCCGGAACTCCTATCTCCTCCTATACACGCGGATAAGCATCAGAGCAACGACGATTATCGCTCCCTTGACGAACTCCTGAAATGTGCTTGGAACGTCTGCATAGTAGATGATGTTTACAACCAGACTCAGGACAACAGCCCCGAAAACCGCTCCCAATACACTTCCTCTTCCTCCACCTAGCACGACGCCTCCGATTACCACTGCCGCTACCGAGTTCAGCGTGAATGGGACCCCCATGTACGCGTCTCCCGATGACATTTGAGCTGATATCGTAAAAGAAGCGAGGAACGTAAAGATCCAGCCGAATATGTACGCAGTGAGTATGGTCCGCTTCGTATTTATACCGCTCTCAAATGCGGAGACGGAATCACTTCCTACCGCATAGATGTACCTGCCGATCTTACGTTTCCGAACGGCGAACCAGATCATCATCATGGCCACGACCATGAAAAGCGAAGTTGTAAAAATACCCACGTGAAATCTGTAAAATTTATTGACCCATATAGGAATATAGCCGCCGGGCTGGGGACGGAGAAAAAGGGATATTCCCAGCCAGACAGCCGAAGTAGCGAAGGTTGCGATAAGAGCCGGTAATTTTAGATATGCAACAATAAAACCGTTGAGAGCACCGGCGGCAACCGCGACCGTTAACGCCAACAGGATTGCAAGAATACTGTTGCCTAAACGGTCACTCATCGTATCGGCAAGAATACAATTAATAAGAGAAATTCCGGTCCCGACGGATAGGTCCAGTTTTCCGGAAAGTATAATGATTGCCTGTCCAGCGCTGACCAGCATCATCGGTGTAAAGGTCGCGAGGTTCGACCTGATGATTCGGCCTTTGAAAAACGACGGCTGTAGAATTACATTAATGATAATCATCAATATCAATAAAGCCGTGGGCATGAATACTTCGTGCCTGATGAATGCCCTCATTTGTGTTTTGATTATCCCGGTGTTCCCTTCCACTTACCTGCTTCCCATCTTACTGAGCCGTCCGCATCGCTGCATTTACAAGATCCTTTTCCGTAATATTTTCGTTAGCGACATCCGCAACAATCGATCCCTCATATACAACGAGAATACGGTTGCACACTCGTAGTAATTCCTCGTTGTCGGATGCGTAGATAATGACCGCCGTTCCTTCATCCGCAAGTGTGACTACCAGATCGTATAGATCCACCTTCGCTTGAACATCAACGCCCTTCGCGGGATCACTTAGTAGAAGAACCTTCGGTTTCAGATCGAGCCAATTTGCGACCACAACTTTTTGCTGATTACCGCCGGAAAGTTGATGTGCCAGGAGATGGATGGAAGGAGATTTGATTGCCAATTCGGTGCAAATTCTGCTGCATTGAGCGCGTAATTTCTTCATTCTCATCTTCCAGGGACCTTTTCGCAAAGCGGCCTGAGGGTAAATAACATTGAGAAATATGGAGTGACCGAGGAATATGCCTTCCGTTTGCCTGTTTCCCGGCACTAAGAACATGCCGGCTTGAATGGCGTTTCGGGGATGTTTCAGTTTCACCGTCTCTCCATCTATAAGGACACGCCCGGATTCAACAGGAGTGAATCCCGCCAGAGCGAGCATCAGTTCCTCCTGTCCCTGTCCCTGTAAACCCGATATCCCGAGTATTTCACCGGCTCTCACCTCAAAGCTGATATCCTTCAGTTTCGGTCTTGAGGAGAGATTTTCCACTTTAATCCGTACTTGTGAAAATGGGGATTCTCTCTTTATTGTATCGACGAGGCTGATAATCTCACCCGTTATAAGGTGGATGATTCTGTTTTCATCCTTCTCCTCTTTCTCAAAATCGATGGTTCCCGCGTTCCTTCCATTTCGAAAAACAACCACTGAGTCGCAAATCTCTTTTACCTCCTGAAGTCGATGGGAGATGAAGATCATCGAGACTCCGTCTTTTTTCAATTGCCGCATGAGGTTGAAAAGAACATCAACGTGGGTTTTTTCCAACGCAGCGGTCGGCTCGTCGAGTATCAGAAATTCCGGATTGCGGGCGAGGCTTTTTACGATTTCGACAAGTTGGAGTTCGGAGGGGGAGAGACTGCGAACTTCGCGGTTGACATCTATCCACGGACAGAGGGTATCTGTGTATCTTTGGGCCAGTTGTTTCGAGTTCTGGTTCTTCAAAAAACCTGACCTAGATACGGCTTCGCGGCCGAGAACAATATTTTCCCATACCGTCAGATCGGGGACCAAACTCAGGTTTTGATAGACCATACTTATACCGGCATCGGAAGCCTCCATAGGCGACTGGAAAAATACCGTCGCGCCTTTGTATTTTATCGTACCTTCATCTGCCTTATAGGTTCCATTTATAATCCGGGACATCGTCGATTTGCCCGATCCGTTGGAACCGAGAAGCCCGACTATTTTTCCCTGTTGACACGTGAAGTTTGTCTTATCCAGAGCGACAACACCCCCGAAGTGTTTGGTAATGTTGTTAGCCTCGAGTATATTCACCTGTCTTCCCTTCGGGATTCAGAATCATACACCGCCGGATCTAGTTAGCCGTCCTCAATAAATAAAGTGTGGCTGCTCCAGTCCTGAAACAGCCACGTAGCAATCAGCTTTCCACAAAACTCACACTTTATCCTCAGATCACATCTGGAACAGAGCTCTGACCTCCGTGTCGTCAAGCCAGTCGTCCAGTAACAGAGTATCGCGGGACCCTATCATTCCAGCGAGGACTTCGTCCAGATTTTCTTTTGTGACACTCACCCTGATGGGAATGTAGAAGGTATTGTTGTGTTCACCTTCTAGAACCTCAGGTTTCATTTTGTAGCCCTGAGCCAGATAAACGGCGATTCCCAACGCGGTTGCACCGACACCCGGGGGATTTGCGATGCAGAATGCATTGAAATCGACTCCGGCATCTAGCTCTTCCCTCCACTTCATGAAAAAGCTGTGCATTGGATCGGCGAGCATAACGGGAAGGTCTCTTCCCGCGAACTTAAACGCGTTATACACGCCTGTGGCCATCGTGTCGCCGACCCACACACCGTCTACCTGAGGGTAACCGGCAAGGAGATCGGTCATGATCTGCTGCGCCTTTGAGTTATCCCAAAAGCCATATTCAGCGGCCAGCACTTCAATGTCGGGATATTTTCCAAAGACATCCAGAGCTGCTTTGCGTCGTTCCTCAGCGGCGGGGTGTCCTGGAAGTCCGTTAAGCACAATCACCTTTCCTCTTCCGCCGAGGGTGTCCGCGATCCATTCTGCAAGTTCCGTGGCCCACACATAATGATTGTTCGTGACGTTAATGACATCGGGATGAGTTACCGCCTGATCGAAAGAGACAACTGGAATACCTTCTTCGACAGCTTCCGTGATTACACCGTTGCATCCCGTCGCCGAATTAGCGTTTATCATGAGAACATCGACTCCCTCGTTGATCATGTTCCGGGATTGCTGTATTTGCTGGTTGATATCTCCGCCGGCATGCTGAATGATGAGCTCATCCACAATACCGAGACCGCGGTAGTACTCAAATACTTTTTTGATGTCTTCGATATCCTGGGTCCGCCACTCGTTTCCGAAGTAACCGTTGCTCACTCCTATGGTGATTTTTTTTGCGGTCGCGCTTTCCGTGGTTGTCTTTGCTCCGTCCTGCTTTCCTCCGGCAAAAATCATCGCTGGTAACAACATGGCAAGAACAAGTATTGCAAAAATAGTAATTCGTTTTACACTTTTCATAGACTCCTCTTTCATATTAATAATGTTGATGTATTGATAGCAGGCGGGTATGTCTTTCAATCCTAGGAGGAGGACGGGCGGACAGACTCCCCCCTTCTAAATGATTCTTTGGAAAATGGGCAATTCTACCCGCCTTTGCTAGACATACCGAAATCATTTGAAACGCAACTGTTGCCGCGCAGTCAGCCCGCCGTTCATGTAATACCAACTTTCCTGGACGAGCATTGAATTATGTAAAGCGGGGGAAGCGTTACCGGAGTATCTCTACTTCACCCGTATTGCCGTTGGCGCGAACGCGATCGCCGGTGTGAACCCGGTAAGTGCCGTCTCCCGTTCCCACGATTCCGGGAATGCCGAACTCCCGCGCCACTACGGCAGGATGGGAAAGGACTCCTCCGGTATCGGTAACCACCCCCGATATTTTGCTGAATACAACGACCCAGGCGGGGTTTGTCGTCTTGCAAAAAACGATCTCTCCCTGTCTTACCTGATCGAACTCCTTGGGGCTGTGGACGATTCGTGCAATACCTTCCGCGATTCCCGAGGAAGCGGGCAATCCGACGATTTTATCCTTGACCTCTTCCTCCCCCGCTTGCTCCCGTTCAAACCTTTCAGGCCATCCCCACAGTGTATGGTAGGGTTCCTCGTACATCGCCCATTTTGTAACCGTTCCGACCCATGCCTTTGGTTTGATCTTCCAGGCCTCATCCCAGCGCTTTCTTGCCTCGGCGGCAATCTTCTTCCCGTCCACACCGTCGGGGTTATCCGCGCTTTTTGGGTTCGGGATATATCTGCGCAGCTGTTCGTATTCGAGGAAAAAGATATCTTCGGCTTTATCCAGCAGGCCGATTTTTTCCAAGTGCTTTCCGATCGCCAATATCACCAGGCGCAGTCGCCCAAAAGTCCCCTGGTCAATATAGAAGTGATGATCCGGTGTGAGGGGCATCATTTTAACCGCCAGATCCAGCTTTTCATGGAGCCTTTTCTTTTGTTCTTCCTTTGCCGTGGCGGGAATCAGTTTCTTCAATTCCGCGATCGCCGCATCTTGATCGTCTATACATTTTTTGTACACCGCCGGCAGGTTGTAGTCCGACTCGAGATAGCCTTTAATGGACTCGACAATCGGATTGATACTCTCAACCCACAGTTCGTTGACATACTCATGCGGGAATATGGCTTTATAGCCGTATTCCTCACCATAATCTTCGATTTCCTCTAGAAAGGACTTTCCTTTTGCTGTCGGTTTCAAGGCGGACAGTATATCCGGAGCCGTTTCATTTTTTCCGAAAGTGGCCGACAGTTCTGCATCGTTCTTTACTTTCTCTTTAAGCTTCCACAGAGCTTCCAAACCGTCCCAGTTCTTATCTTTGCGGGATATGAGTATTCTCCCGATAAGGGAGGGATCGACATCTCCGACAACCTCCTTCGCGACCTGTTGGAAATCCATGGAAGATTGAAATTGGGCAAGATTCAATATCCAGTGAATCCGGAAATGGCGCTCCTGGATATCGATGGCTTCCTCGAGATAGACCATAAGATCTGGAAGGGTTGCATTCTCGGTATCGAAATTGTCGAGGTACTCGAAATTCCTTTTTATCTCAGGTAGATAGCGGTTGGTCCACCAATCCAAGAAGTTATTGGCATATGTGGGCATTATCCAGTTGTAGTAGCTGGCGGTTTCACCTGCTTCAGCCGCTTGCCTCGGAATTACCGCGCTGTACAGATACTCATTGATTCTCTTTCCTATCCACTGTACCCCAAATGGTGCATCGAAACGCCTGTACATGTACTCAAGTGTAGGGCCCCACCAGCCGTGCAGGCTATAGAACATCGGTGATATGGGGTTGAGGCAGTGATTATCGTCAACAAACCAAAACAGTTCTCGTTCTTTGTCGGAAATCCATTCGATCGGGAAATCGTCGTTCCCGTAAAATGCCGCTAATACATCCTGTTGCTGTGCCATCTCCACCCTCCTTCATGTTTTGTTCATCATAACAAAAGCGCCATGTCATTCAATCGAATAATAGACATATTTATTCGGGAAAATGACATTCCATGGACAACAACTCATGTAAACTGTAAATTCAGCTATGGGCTGCTTTTGAGTGCATTTCTATTTTCTTTTTCAATTCGCTCTACCAGAACCCGGTGCTTTTCATATTCTTCCGTTCCTCCGGGTTCGGTGAAATCAAGCGCTTCAAAGGGGCACCATTCAACGCACTGGGGAGCACCTCCGCAGAGGTCACAGACGATATAAATGGAATTCCTGACATCCGGCTGGGGTCCGCTGTAGGGACATACCCGTTTGCATTTGCCGCAGCTCGTGCACTCCTGTCCGATCCGTATGGTCCCATCTTCGTTGGGGGATATAGCCCCCACCGGACAGGCATCGATACACGGCTTTTCGTCACACTGAGTACAGACGGTAACAATATCCAGCCCGTAATCGTCGTTCCTGATCATTCGTATTTTCGATCTTTTATAATCGAGAACACCGTATTGGGAATAACTGCATGCTGTCTCGCATGTTCTGCAGCCTGTACATTTTTCGGGGTATACGATCAATCTCTTATGGTGCGTTGCCGTCATGGTGATTCAGCTCCCAGCAATCTCTCCATATCCTCCGCGGCCGAGTTAAGCCCCAGTTCCCGGAGTTTTCCCGGTTCGGGAATTCCGCTATTTTTTTCGATACCGGTGTAGACGTAGTACCAGTCCAGCCGCTCATCGAAATCGGTGAAGGGTGTATTCATCCGATCGTCGATTTCCGACAGGCACGGTTCCTCGTACATGCGTTTCGGGAAATAATCCTCCTTTCTCCGGAACCCGTATTTCGCGTTAATTGCGCGCTCGAGGATGATGTTTCTGTCGGCGGCCCGTCGAAGATCATCCATGGACAGTTCCCAGCCTGTTGCAGTGTTAAGAATACCGAGCAGATGTTGATGTTTTTCTTCCAGTATTTCGAATGTTCCCGAGAAGGAATTGTATGCCCAGTTGCATACGTTAAGAAGATTGACGATCATGCTCGCCTGTTCCAGCCTTTTAAACCACTTCATGCTTTCCTGCGGTGGCAGGTCGTCGACGTTGGAGACAAAACTCCCCGCCGATTTACTGACACCAGCCGCCTGGAGATGGTCGGCACCTCGTGGTGCGATAGCATAGCGCATATTGTAGGTTTTCCCCGACCTGGGCTCGTTCGGCGGCAGATCGTTTCCCTTCACATGCATGGCGTAGGGTTCCGACTCGGGCCCGAAATGTTTTACCGCACCCAGAATGCCGTTTGCAAAAACATCTCCTATACCTTCCCTGTACGCTATTTTCCGTAGTATTTCGGTAACGGCCTCTTCGTTGCCCCAAACCAGGTCGTATCCGTCCACATCCTCTTTCGTGATAATTCCCCTTTGGTAACATTCCATGGCAAAACCGATAACGCAGGGAGTGTTCTCCAGATCAAGCCCCAGCTTATCGCCGAGGGTGCAGTTGTATATGATATTATCGAGGTTCTTGATCCCGAGCCGCCATCCTAAATGGGCAACGGAAGAGTATTCCGGTCCGTTGTTGTGTGTTCCAGCGTGCTTTCCACTCCTGATAACCGAACTACGCTGACAGGAGATGGGACAGAGGCTGCATCCGGATCTGTTTTTCTTGACATATCTCTCATTCAGGACCCGTCCGTTGCATTCTGAAATATCTGTGCTACCAAATTGAAGATTTTTAACAACGAGGGCGTTTTTCCTGTTATGGTGTTCTGCGAGAAAATTGGAACCGATCTGTCTTCCCGTTTGGGTTGTCGGGTCGTTGAGATAAATCTCCAGTATCTTCCGGTAGTGAAACGCCCAGGATGAAATATTCCCTATACCTATTTGCCCTGTGCCGACGACCGCTATCGCCTTCAAGTTTTTCGACCCCATCACCGCACCGGACCCACCCTGTGCAGCGTACCTGTCGGGATCGAAGCATATACCTGAATGAAAAACAAGATTTTCACCGGCAGGTCCGATACAGGCGACATGGGCATTTTTGTCAAACCTTTTCCTGACAGCCCGAATGGTCTCGTGGGTGTCTCTACCCCACAGATCGGCGGCGTCCACAATTTCAATCGAGTCGTCAGCCACCGTGATATACACGGGGCGCTGAGAACGCCCTCGAATAATAACGATATCGTAACCCGCCATCTTCAACTCTAAACCGAACTCCCCGCCGACGTTGTTGTAACCGTGGGTCTTTGTCAGCGGAGAGCGGAACCCAACCGTCATCCTCCCCGAAGCCGGGGCAATTCCCGTCAGAGGTCCGTTCGCAAACACGAGAATGTTTTCGGCTGAGACCGGATCAACATCGAATGAGAGTTCATCGTACAGCAGGCGGGCGACGAATCCTTTACCCCCGATGTGGGTTCGGGCAAATTGGGGATCCAGCCTGCTCTTGTCTATGGAGCCGGCGGTAAGATCGATATCCAAAATACTCCCGGCGTATCCGCCCTGAATCGAAGAGTTGGATTTACCCATTCTCGTGCTCATGTGCCGTCTCTTTCTTCTTGAGACCCTTGATTTTTCTCGCCTGCAGTATAAAAAGCTCGCTATTTTCGTAGGCCCATTCGATATCCTGAGGACATTGGAAGACTTTTTCGATTTTTTCTCCGATCTCGGCCAGTTCAACCAGTTGCTCATCCGTTAAGGTACAATCGGTAATCAAATTCCCGGTAAGTTCGTATTTCTTTCTTCCGATCCCGTTCTCTTTATCGATGGTTACCATGATGTTCTTGTTCATCACCTTCTTCAGCTTTGTTTTCGGCGGGTGATCTTTCGACAAGATAAAATAGTCCACAATTGCCTCCCCCGAAACCAGCGATTCTCCCAACCCCCAATTGGCTTCGATGATGTACTCGTCCCGGGCGCTGGTAATTGGATTTGCGGTGAACAAAACCCCCGCTACATCGGAGTTGACCATTTTCTGAACGATAGGAGCTATGACGCCCTTGTCCTGAGATATATTCTGCTGGTGACGGCGGTAGATTGCCCGGGATGTAAAGAGCGAGGCCCAGCACTTCTTGATATATTCGATAATTTCCTCTTGCCCCTTGATAAAGTGGTAGGTATCCATCATTCCCGGGAACGATGTTATATCGCTGTCTTTTACCGAGACCGATGAACGGACCGCAACGAAGGGATCGTCTCCTGCAGTGTTCTTCAGCCGGGTGATCGATTCTTTGATTTCATTCTCCAGGTCTTTCGGAATCGGACTGTCTGTGATCATTCTTCGGATTTCCTCCGACTTCTCGTCAATGGATCCGTAATCGTCAAAATTCATACCGCCGATAATTTTCATAATGACGGGCATGAGATCATGGGTGTCCATAAGGTAATCGAGTGATTTTCCGCTTACACAAAAACCACCGGGGACATTAAAACCATGCTGAGTCATTTCCCCCAAATTGGCAGCTTTCCCGCCGTTTTCCAGACATCTGTCTTTTGTTAAATCCTTTATTTCGACTAAATATTTCATTTTTGCACCTCCATTATCTCACTAGTTGTACATTCTGCCCCGGTTTATTGCTTGGAAGAGCCATGTGTAACCAGACCTTGTTATTTACCAGAATGTAATGCGTGCTCCGTGCGAAATAGGCTGGTCGATATCCAATACGGCAACGGGAACTCTCTTATCCTCCCCATAATAGATCATCGTATTCAAATTTAATTCTCCCGTTTGACCGTTGATAAACATTTCTAAAAAACCGCCATACTTACAGTCAAGTTCAGCAATGAGTTCCCGTAAAGTCCTTGCAGATGTTTCAACTTCTTCGTTTAACTTGCCGGTGATAGGATAAGTAACAGCAACGTATCTCAGTTGTAACTTTTTCATGAACCCGCCTCGACTCCGTTGGTGTTAAGTTCATGACGAACATCATGAATACCGAGTTCGTGTAATTTTTCCTTCGACGGCACGGTTGTATTCAGGTCCCAGCCGTTTGCCGTGTAGTATTCATCCAGCATTTTATTGAGAACCGTGTCGTCAATTTTCTTATACCCGAAGTTCAGCACATCTTCATGCGACATTCTGTACGGAACACGGTCGTCCTTTCTTCCGAACCCCTCACGAACATTAAATAACCTGTCCAGGTTCATGAGACGTTCACCGGATTTTATAAACTCCTCGTAACTGAGTTCGACACCCGTAGCAGAGATGAATAATTTCCACCAGGGACGCATGTCAAAACCAAGGGTGTCTCTCACCAAGAAAACACAACTGGGCATCGATTCAACAATAGCCCTGCTTATAGTGAACCAGCGAAGCAGTTTACCCTTCTCCTCCGGATTCCGCGTATCGAAAGCCAGCTTCAAATCAAGATCGATACCTAGACTCTGAAGTTCCTCTCTGCTGATAAGACTTGGATTGCACGGATAGGGCGGATACCACCGCGTATGATCGGGTCCGACTTCACTCACAGCGACACCCAATGCAACCATCAGGAGATTCCGTTCGGCTATCGCTTCCAGTTCCTGCCCTTTCACGGTCAAACAGTACTTGTCCGAACCCTTCCCGATAATTTTCGCTGCCTCGCTGCACCCCATTGCCAGGAGTTCCCCAAAGCCCTCTCTCCTCGCGGTTTTTCCCATCAAATCTACCAGCGCATCCTCATCGAAGGCGCCGAAGCGCATCTCTATTCCGTCGGTATCCGCGGTAGTTATCAATCCGTTTTCAAAACATTCCATCGCCCAGCTTAAAGTAAAACCAATATGGAATATATCGAGCCCGAACTGGTTACATAAACCGGAGAGAACCAGCAAGAGATCGATACTGCCGTTGTCGATGATCGATCCGAAGGTAATGGGCTGACCGGCCCAGTAGTTGCCCCCTTTGAATCCCCGGTATTTTCCCGATGGAATCGAATAGAGTTTCTGGCATGATGGTGTGGGACAGCAGAAACAGGACTTAGACTTATAGGCGTAATTGTCGAGGAAATTCTCACAGCCAATCGCCGTTGCTTTGTCATAATCCCAGCTCATTTCCGCCGCGTTGCGCGTCATGAGATTGCCGATATCCGTAAAGAGTCTCGCCAGAACGGGTGCTCCGTATGTCGTCCACACCGGCGACCACATATCTCGGGATGTCCTGATATCCACCCTTTGCCGGAATACTTTATAGGCTTCAACGAAGGCGTCATAATCATGTGGTTTGATACCTCCGCTTCCCCGAACGGCGATAGCTTTGAGTTTCTTGCTCCCCATAACTTCGCCGCACCCGGCCCTTCCGCCGCAGGAGTTCAGATTGCCCATAATTACCGATGCGTGAACAAGGTTCTCCGCGGCAGGCCCGATGTAGCGCAGTTGCGTATCGGGGTCGGGGATATCTCTCCGCAGTGCGGCATCGGTTTCATATGTCGTGAGCCCCCAGAGATGTCCCGCATCGCGGATCTCGACCTTATCGTCTTCAATGCTGAGATAAACGGGATTCTCCGATTTTCCGCTGATGGCCACATAATCGTATCCCGCTCGTCTGAGTTCCGGACCGAAAAATCCTCCGGCACTGCCCTCGGCGACGGTGCCCCGGGGAGACTTGCAGGCTATTGAGAGCCGTCCCATCCCGACCGGCAACCCGTCCATCGGTCCGGTTCCGATGTACAGAGTATTCTCTTCCCCGAAGGGATCGGTCCCTTTTTTCACCTCATCATAGAGAAGACGGGCATTGACACCGCGGCATCCCAGATATGTGGAAGTCCACTCCCTGGGCAGAGTTTCCGTGGAAATCCTTCTGTCCGACAGATTTACCCTCAATATTCTCTGGTCACTATTCGATCGGATTTTCATACAAGTTCGTCCATCGGAGACCGGGCCTTCTCTTCACCCGGTCTGCGCCACGGAAATGGCCATTTCCACGGGGCAATAAACTTGAAAATGCTGTGCTCCTTACGGGCTGCTTCATATAAATGTCTTGCTTCGACTGCTGTCTTGTGCTCGGCGTAGTAAAGGGAGCCGGTCGGACATAAACCGACACAGGTCGGCCGGCCGTCATCGAAAATGGAGCGAACACATCTCCCGTCACAGTGAACCAACGGAATGTCCTTCTCCTCACCCGGAACCTTGATTACACAGATTCTTTCGGGCTGCCCGCTGAATACGCCCTGCGGAAGGGATGAGCAAAATGTTTCACACAACCTGCAGCCGTTGCACAAATCCTCTATTACATAGATACGCTTCACAGGAAACCACTCCCTACCGTTGATTAGTAAGTTTGTCGTATAAAGCGGCTGCATTATGTTCGATAACGTGGTCGAGCATGTATTCTTGGCCGATATCGACTTTGTACCGCTTGCCGAAATCGATACTCTTCACTGTTTCTTCTTTGCTCATACCTTTGCCGATACATGACTGAACCGCAGCCAGCCACTCGAGGAGAAAGGCTTTCTGAACATCAACCTCCCTTTTCGTACACACCGGACCATGGCCAGGAATATAATATTCAACATCGAGTCCCTTTATCCGGTCCAGAGATTTCAGCCACGCGTCCACATCGGAGGCATACAGCCACGTTTGGCATTCGTTGAAAATTGTATCACCGACAAACGCGACTTTTTCTTCGGGTATATATACGGCAAGCTGTCCCGGCGTATGCCCCGGTGTATTGAGCAGTTCGAATGTATGGTTCCCGCATTTGACGGTAATATCTCCCGAAAAAATGATGGTAGGGCGGTTGGGATTTTCAAAGTATGTTTTTTCATCCGGCCAGATCTTCTCTCCCTCCGGGTCGTCGGTGGGTATTGCCTCTTTTGCGTATTCATAGGGGTTGATTTCAGGTGTCACCTTCATGAAATTGTCCGCCGTTACTTTATGGGCGATGACGATTCCAGCCCCTTTGAAATAAAAATTGCCGAAAATATGGTCGACATGGTATTCGGTGTTTATAAGATATTTTATGGTCCCGTGCTTTTCGGCTTCCTGCCTCATTTTCACCGCATATGTGGGAAGCTGAGGAGTATCAATCACAACCACCCCGTCGGATGTTACAACATATCCCGGATTACATCCCCGAATCTTTGTTTCTGCATAAACACTATCTGTGACTTGATCCACGTAATTTCCTCCGTATTTTGTATTTTCATTACAAAGCATAACAAACCTGGCATGTCACTCAATCGGATACAAGACAAGATTCTACGAAATACAGACATTTCATGATAATTGAGTCAATGATTGATAATTCAGAAAGGACTACCGCGGCAACACCTGTGCCTGCAGGAATCAAGAAAACCCGATCACCTTGAATATATCAGCGGTTATTTACATAACACTAGTGGATCGAACGTGGAGCCGAGTTGCCGCGCCGAAGAGGAACGAAGGGGATGGGATTACGGGATACGGTCGGAATCGATCCTGATTCTAAAGGGTTCATCTGCGTTACTGTGAGGCTGTCTGGAGCCCCGGTCACCACCAGGGGGTACATGGTCACGGAGTCGGATCTGAAAGCCCTCTTGCGCTGGGTGAGGGACTAAGGGGATATCATCGTGGCCATCGAGGAAGCGAATGGGTTCAGCAGGCCCCTGGAAAAAGCCCTGCGGGAAGCCGGAGTCATCTTCTATTCCTTCAAACCGGCGGATACCGACACCTTCCGCAAGGCGGTGTTGGGCCAGAACAAAGACAACCGCAAATAGCTCCACCTTGGTCACCTTTCTGCCTCCACTGGTTATTTTGTCTGTTTCCAGCGAGGCTCAGTGTATCAAGGTGGGGCCAATTTACAAGATCATCTGGGGCCAGATTAGAGTATCAGACTCAGCTTTCGGTCTGTTCCCCGTACACCCGTACAACGATAGTGGCTTTCCCTAATCAAAAAACTCGTATAAGATGAAGTATCAAATATCCCTGTAAACGGGTTTGGGGCTCAGCAGATGAAACTACTTTTATTAGAACCTACCAACGCGCATGCAGGTTTGCGAGCTAAATTCCGTGTTCCTTCCCTGGTGTTAGAAGTGCTGGCAAATCTGACCTCTCCTGATTGGGACGTCCGCATCATCCAGGAACCATTCGACACAGTAGATTTCGATGAAGAGGTAGACCTTGTCGGGATTACCGTCGTCACCAATACGGCAACCCGGGCGTACCAGATCGCCGATGAATACCGTAAACGTGCTAAGAAAGTGATCATGGGCGGCATTCATCCGACGATCCTTCCCGATGAGGCACTCGAACACTGTGATTCGGTTTGTTCGGGTGAAAGTGAAATGATCTGGGGCGACATCTTGCAGGATTTCAAGAAAGGAGCGTTGAGGCGCATCTATCGCCAGGATCAACTGACGGATCTCGACAATTACCCGGTTCTCAAGCGCGAGGAAGTACGCAAGCGGAGATCCCTCTTTTTTGACATTGGAACCATTGAGACTTCACGCGGCTGTCCATATAAATGTGATTTCTGCTCGGTTAACCTCATGCATGGTAGAAAGATGCGTCATCGGCTTCTAAAACCCCTGCTTGAAGAAATGGAGAGTATTGACAATCGTCTTCTGTTTTTCGTTGACAATAACATCATTTCGAGCACAACATACGCGAAAAAGCTGTTTCGTGAGATGGTTCCACTCAAGAAGAGGTGGACTGCTCAAGCTACCATTGCCATCGCCAAAGATAAAGAACTGGTGAAGCTGGCCTCAGATTCCGGTTGTTTCGGTCTTTTAGTCGGTCTTGAAAGCCTAGTAGAAGAGGGACTAAAGAAATATAAAAAGAGCCTCAAGAATCTGGACGACCTGAAAGAAGCGCTGGAGCTGCTCAAGGACCACGGAATCAGTGTTCTCGCCACGATGATATTCGGCCACGATTTTGAAACCAAAGATACCCTGCGGCAAACGTTGGATTTTCTATTGGATTTGGATTTGGTAACCGCATCGCTTGGTATCCTTGTACCGTATCCGGGTACCGAATTATTCGAGAGCCTTGAAAAACAAAACAGGTTGCTCAGCAAAGATTGGAGTCTCTACGATATCAATAACTTGCTGTTCACACCGAAGAACTTCGAATGCGATGAATTCATCGAAGAAATGCAGAAAATAAGGCACAGGTATTTCGGATTTCCCGCGGCAACAAAACGCATTATCAGCCATGCCGGAAATGATGTTTGCATCGGTCTAGGTCTGAACTTAGCCATGCGGCTTCACAATAAACCGCGATGCGCTCTCGATTTCACCAATAGTGGAGTACAGCTCAATGCCTAGACTCCTGCTGATAAATCCAATCAATCCGGTCAACATTTTTTCCTTTTTGAAACCAAAATTTAGTAAGAACAATGGAGTGGTATTTGTGCCTCCCATAGGGCTGGGATATATCGCAGCTGTCACCCCGGAGAATTGGCAGGTTAGCATTATTGACGAAGCGGTTGACCCGTTCGAGTTCGAACCAGCGGACCTGGTTGGAATCACTGCAACCACCGGGCAGGCACCGCGTGCCTATGAAATTGCCGATATGTACCGCGAGAGAAATATTCCCGTGGTAATGGGAGGCATCCACGTGTCTTTCAGACCGGAAGAAGCACTTTGCCATGCTGACAGCATTGTGATGGGAGAGGCGGAAGATATCTGGCCAAAAGTGATCGAAGATCTCTCCGGGAAAGAACTAAAACAGGTGTATAAGGGAGCACCGGTTGATCTGAGACAAGCGGTCCTACCAAGACGAGAGCTATTCAGCAGCAAATATAGGATCGGTTCCGTCATGACTTCTCGAGGGTGCCCTTTTTCTTGCGATTTCTGCTCCGTCACGATTTTCAACGGCTCGCAACTGAGACGCCGAGCGATTCCGCATGTAATCGAGGAATTGAAAACAATACCGCAAAGGTACTTGCTATTTCTCGACGATAATCTCCTCGGATATACGAAGGTACACAGAAAGCAGGCGAAAGATCTCTTCTCGGATATGATAAAACAGGGTATGCGGAAGAAGTGGGTCGCTCAAACATCCATCAATTCTTTGGCAGATAAATCCGTCCTCAAGCTCGCACGCAAAGCCGGCTGTATAGGTTTTTTCGTGGGCATGGAATCTGTAAACGAAGACGTGCTCAAACGAATGAACAAATCCGCGAATCTGAGGGCAGGAGTCGGCTCTTATATGGACACCATTCGCAGGATCCATAGATATGGGATGATAGTGATGGGAAACTTCGTTCTAGGCTACGAACGAGGTTTGGAAGAATTGATCCGGGATACCGATTGGATGAAAAAAAGTCCGTTGGATATTATCAATTTCGCCATTCTCACTCCTTACCCGGGTACCAAAATATTTGACAGACTGAACAAAGACAACAGAATCATCAAGAACGATTTCCCGAAAGACTGGGGTTATTACGACGCGGACCATCCGGTTTCACACATGAGTTACCTGGAGCCCGGAGAGATCTACGCCGGCATTCGCGAGCGCTTTTTGAGACTGTATTCCTACTCCTCCATTATAGTAAGATTCTTTCGTACGCTCATCGCCACACGCAATCTGCTGCCCTCGGTTGTTGCTCTTCTTATTAACATGTTCTGGGTACGAAACAAGAATAGAGCACGTCTTATAATTCTGAAATCCCTTATAAGTAAACCTGCTCGAATCAGCCAATAGAGGCAAGACCTCAGCGAGTGGGGCGACCGATCTTCTCGGGACCGGGTCCTATGGAAAGGATGGCCGGTAGGATGATCAGGGCACCGATGGTGGTTGTAGCGAGGGCCAGAGAAACCAGCATTCCGAAATATAGAATCGGTAAGAACTGAGAAAAGCACAGGACGAGAAATCCCGATATCAGGGACAGCGAGGTCAGGAGGATAGGTCTTCCCGTGGTTCGTAGGGTGTGGGAGAGCACCGTCTGTCTTTCCACCGCCCCCGTGTAAACCCGTAGCTGCCGTCGATAACGAATGATCAGGTGGATCGAATCATCGATGCCGACACCGATGACCACACTGGAAAACATAACCGTCACTACATCAAATGGCAGCTTCAGCAGGACCATGATGATGAAATTCAGCATAATCCCCGTCATCATCGGGATCAGCGTGAGTACTCCCAGGCGGATCGATCTGAAACCGATGGTGGTTACCAGGAATATAAGGGCGACGGAAACGATCACCGAAAAGAGTTGGTTCCGGGACAGGTTATCGGAGATGTACATCAGTGCCAGGGCTCGACCCCAGATAACCGTTTCCGCGGTGTTATCCAGATCGTTATCGATCAGGGTTTCTATTCTGTCAATCAGATCCTTGAATCCCGGCTCCTTAAGCACCCGTTTGTTTGTACCGTCCCAAATTCTCAGAAAAATCGTGAAGCGGGTGAAATCCTCGTTTATCGGTTGAGCCACCATGGATCGCCCGTAAGGGGAACTGATTATGGTTTTCAAGTAGCGGGAGAGCAGCAGGATGGAAGCACGCCCTTGGGGGATCGTGAATGACCCTGAAGCTTTGAGATTCATCAGTTTCAAGTACTGACTGAATGAGAAGATGTAGCTGACATCCGGGTCGAGGATCAAATTCTTTTCCAACCGGGATATCTTTTCCAGTACGCCCGGATCGAGAAAGAAGTTCTTCGCTCCTTCCGGGGCTTCTATGGTTATGTAGACGTTTGTATACCCGCCGAAACGCTTGACCCATTCCTCACTATCCTGAACAATTTGCTGTTTCTTTCGGAAGTAGCTCAGGTAGTCGGTCTGGTATCTCACGTATTTCAAGCAAAAGCCAAATGCCACAGCGATAGCAACGATGGCTGCTAAGATGATATAGCGATGACCGATCACCCAGACACTGAGACGTTCCATGAAGCGAGCGATCAAACCTTTGAGCACACGGTCCCGCTCTACAGCCCTGGGCGATGGGAGTAAGGAGAGCACCGCCGGAAAGAAGAACAGGGAAAGAAGTGCACAGTAGACGATACCAATACTGGTGGAAAGACCAAACTCTCTTATCTGCACCATGTTTGCGGACACCAGACTGGAAAAACCGATGATTGTGGTCAGCGCGGCCATAAGGATAGTCTGGTTGATGTGTCCCACCGACTGGGCGATCCAGTTTTTGTCATCACTCTTAACCTTGGCTTCCCGGTAGTACTGATTGAGGACGTGGATGCTGTAGGCACTGCCCATCGTCAGGACCAGGGGAGGTACCATGATGCTGACCACTGTCAGCTTGAAACCGAGGAGTCTCATCGTTCCCATGGTCCATAGTGTGCTGAATCCTACCACTATCAGAGGCAGACCAAGGGATCGAAAGGTTCGAAAGCTCAAGAACAGGATGGTCAGGATGATAAGAATGCTCAAAATGAGGAACTTGGGTATATCGTCGAGCAATGCCGTCTTGGTCCTGTAAAAAAACAGGGGAGGGCCGGTTATATAGACATTGTAGTAGGATTCGAGGGACAGACGCTGGCGGTCTACAGCTGCGAAAATATCGGAGTAGTCATCTTGGCGCTTAATTGGAAAAATGGCGCATAAAGTGCTCCCGTCTCCGGATACAACCATGTTTTTCGCCAGTGGATTTCCGAGTAATCTCGTTTTGAACTTATCAAGTTCGACCTGGTTCCGAGGAGCCTTGCCATTCGAGGCTGTTGAAACCGGTTTTATCTTTTTCCCTTCCTGCTCGAATGTGACGAAATTGAATGGATTGATGCTTCCGGTGACCCCATCGATTTCCTCGATTTCCTGAATCGCCGCATCGAACGCCTGAAGCTTGTTTAGATTATAAAGGTCATCGCTCTGCACTGCGATCAACAGTTGCCATACATCGTTCTCTGTACCATATTTCTCCGTCAACTCGAGAACTCTGTCGTTTCTCGGGATCATGTCGTCAATGTTTGCATCGATCCGGATTTGAAAGGCGTAGTATCCTAGGAAGAGGGTGAGAAGAAATGCGAGAAGGATTACCATCCATGAATGTCGGATGGAAAAACTGACCAGACGTTGCATAAACGGTTCGTTCATGGAGCAGCATCCCGATGATGAACGATTATCCTGTCCATGTCAATGAGAAGTCTATACAAAGATGGTAGTCAGATCCTGATGTTGAGTTATCGAAAGTCGCTGCCTGTTCCGTAATTTCGCGAAGGCCCGAGAATAATTATCACTCAATGGTGGCACTAGCACAAACACAGCCAGAGGTCCCAAAGGGGGGGGAGCTATATCTGTAAAAGTCTGTTAGCGCCCCTGCAGGTAGGTATCCGCCGCGGTCGCGGCGCGGCGGCCGTGGTCGATGGCCCTGACCACCAGGGAGGCACCGCTGTGGCAGTCCCCGGCGGCGAAGATACCCGGCTCTGATGTTTGATATCCTCGGCCAACCCCGATATTTCCCCGCGGGTCCAGGTCGATGCCCAGCTGCTCTATCAGAGGGCCGTGCTCCACGTGGACGAAGCCCATAGCCAGCAGCACCAGGTCCACGTCCAGCTCGAACTCGCTTCCCGGGATCTCCACGGGACGCAGGCGGGGTGCCGGGGCGCCGGAGCCCCTGCCGCCGGCCGAGCCGACGCTGCCGGCGGAAGCGCGCTCATCGGCCTGCCACTCCACCTTATTCAGGTGGGCCTTCTGCACCCAGGGATCGTAGCCCCCTGTGAACTGGACCGTGTTTATCGACCAAAGTCGCTCGCATCCTTCGAGGTGGGAGGTGCTGGAACGCAGGATGTTGGGCCAATAGGGCCATTGCGGGTTCCAGGGTTCGTTCCACTCCCGCGGCTTGGGCAGGATCTCTATCTGGGTGACGGAGCGGGCCTTCTGCCGGATGGCGGTTCCCACGCAGTCCGCCCCGGTGTCGCCGCCCCCTATGACCAGCACCCGTTTGCCCGCGGCGGAGATAACCTCATCCGGTTCCGGATCCCCGGCCCCCGCCTTGTTCGACTGGGTGAGAAACTCCATGGCGAAGTGGATGCCCTCGTAGCCGCGGCCGGATACCGGCAGATCCCGCGGTTTGCCCGCTCCAAGGGCCAGCACGATGGCGTCGTACTTGCGCCTTAGATAGCGTACCGAAAGATCCTCACCGATTACCACCTCGGTCTCAAACTCCACCCCTTCGGCGGCCATCTGCTCCAGACGCCGGTCCAGGACCCACTTCTCCAGTTTGAAATCCGGGATGCCGTAGCGCAGGATCCCGCCGATGCGGTCGGCCTTTTCGAACAGGCTGACCTGGTGGCCCCGGCGGCGCAGGTTCTGGGCCGCAGCCAGCCCGGCGGGCCCGGAGCCGATCACCGCCACCCGTTTGCCCGTTTCCAGTACCGGCTTGCGGGGTTCGACCCAGCCCTCCTGAAAAGCCTTCTCTATGATCGCCCGTTCGATCTCCTTGATGGACACAGGATGGTCGTTGATGGCCAGAGTGCAGGAGGCCTCGCAGGGTGCGGGGCAGATCCTGCCGGTGATCTCGGGAAAGTTGTTTGTCATTTCCAGGCGGCACCAGGCCTCGTACCAGCGGTCCTTGTACACGGCGTCGTTCCACTCGGGAATCAGGTTGATCACGGGGCAGCCGAAGGAATGGCAGAATGGGGTGCCGCAGTCCATGCAGCGGGCTCCCTCCCGCTTGAGCTCCTGCTCCTCCACCGGCAGGACGATCTCCCGGTAGTCGCGGATCCGCTCCTCAACGGGGCGATAGCGGCTGGTCAACCGGGTGTATTCCAGAAATCCCGTAGGCTTACCCATCAGGCGTACACCTCCTCGGTCATGTTCACGGTCTCGGATTCCTTGGTCTCCCGTTCCTTGATCCGTTTGAGCGCGGCCCGGTAGTCGATGGGGATCACCTTCACGAACAGAGGCAGCATTTCCTCCCACATGTTGAGAATCTGGATGGCATTGCGGCTGCCGGTCATCTTCACGTGCCTGTCCAGATATCTTCGCAGGAACTCCCGGTCTTCATCCTCCACCAGGGGCTCCACGTCCACCATCTCCAGGTTGCAGCGGGTGTCGAACAGCTGATTGCGATCCAGAACGTAGGCGATGCCGCCGCTCATGCCGGCGGCGAAGTTGATGCCCGTGTCCCCGATCACGATCACCCTGCCTCCGGTCATGTACTCGCAGCCGTGATCCCCCAGCCCTTCCACCACGGCTACGGCTCCGCTGTTGCGTACTGCGAAGCGCTCCCCGGCCATGCCGTTGATGAACACCTCCCCGGAGGTGGCGCCGAAGAGGTTGACGTTTCCGGTGATAATGTTACGTTCCGGGATGAAGGTGGAGCCCCCCGGCGGATAGACGATGATGCGGCCTCCGGACAGTCCCTTGCCCAGATAGTCGTTGGCATCTCCCTCCAGCTGGAAGGTGATCCCCGGAGCCAGAAAGGCTCCGAAGCTCTGGCCGGCGGAACCGCTGAACTTTATCCGGATCGTGTCCTGCTTCAATCCCTTGGTTCCGTGGCGGCGGGAGACCTCTGCACTCAGGGTGGCGCCGACCGCGCGGTTGCTGTTGCGGATGGGCATCTCCAGATCGATTGCCTTTTTTTGTTCCAGAGCCGGCAGGGCCTTTCCGATCAGGGTTTCATCCAAGGAGGGCTCATACTCCGCAGGGGGTCGCAGGCAGTAAAGGGATCCGCCCTCCGGAACCTCAGGGGCCTTGAGAAGCCGGGAGAAATCCAGGCCGCGCGCCCGGTAGCGTTCCGCCGCCGAATCCACGTCCAGGCGCTCGACCCGGCCGATCATCTCCTCGAAGCGGCGAAACCCCCGTTCCGCCATGTGCTCCCGGACCTCCTGAGCCAGGAAGCGCATGAAGTTTACCACGTATTCGGGCTTGCCCCGGAAGCGCTTGCGCAGCTCCGGGTCCTGGGTGGCCACGCCCACCGGGCAGGTGTTGAGGTGGCATTTGCGCATCATCACGCAGCCCATGGTGACCAGCGTGGTGGTGGCAAAGCCGAACTCCTCCGCACCCAGCAGGGCGGCTATCACCACATCCCGCCCGGTCTTGATTTGCCCGTCGGTCTGAACCCGGATCTGGTCCCGGAGATTGCTGCGCACCAGCACCGCCTGTGTTTCGGCCAGCCCGATCTCCCAGGGGGTTCCGGTGTGCATGATCGAGGAGATGGGCGATGCCCCGGTGCCGCCGTCGCCGCCGGAGATCAGCACCGTGTCCGCCCGTCCCTTGGCTACCCCTGCGGCCACTGTGCCCACCCCCACCTCTGAGACCAGCTTGACCGACACGCGGGCCTTGGGATTGGCGTGCTTCAGGTCGTAGATCAGCTGGGCCAGGTCCTCTATCGAGTAGATGTCGTGGTGCGGGGGAGGGGAGATGAGCATCACCCCGGGGGTGGAGTGACGCACCCTGGCGATGATCTCGTTGACCTTGTGCCCGGGAAGCTGTCCTCCCTCACCGGGCTTGGCCCCCTGGGCCATCTTGATCTGCAGCTCTTCGGCGCTGATCAGGTAGCTGGAGGTGACCCCGAAGCGGGCGGAAGCCACCTGCTTGATGCGGCTGTTGATGCTGTCCCCGTCCACCTCTCCCTGGAAGCGGTATTCATCCTCTCCCCCTTCGCCGGAGTTGCTCTTGCTCCCCAGGCGGTTCATGGCCCGGGCCAGGGTCTGGTGAGCCTCCTTGCTGATCGAACCGAAGGACATGGCCGAGGAAACGAAGCGCTTGACAATCGAGTCGACCGGCTCCACCTCTTCGATCGGCACCGGCTCGGCGGGGGTGAAGCGGAAAAGGCTGCGGAGCGTGCAGAGATTCCGGGAGGCATCGTTTACCACCCGGGTGTACTGCTTGAAGGTCTGATAATCCCCCTCCCGGGTGGCCTTCTGCAGGAGGGCGATGGCTTCGGGGGAGAACAGATGCTTCTCCGAATCGTTGCGCTGGTTGTACAGGCCCCCGGAGGGCAGGCTGTAGGCGGCTGAAGCGCCTGCCGGTGGTGCAGGGGCGGTTGGTGAGGCCGGCTCTGCGGCTTGCGCCGACCGCGGCGGCGCCTCCAGAGCCTGATGCTCGAAGGCCCGGGCATGGATGGCCCTCTTGTCCGCCTCGATCGTGTCGATCCCGATCCCTCCGATCAGGGAGGGGGTCCCGCCGAAGTAGCGGTCGATGAGCTGCTGGCCCAGCCCCACGGCTTCGAAGATCTGGGCTCCCCGGTAGCTGCGGATCGTGGAGATGCCCATCTTCGACATCACCTTGAGCAGCCCCTTCTTGACAGCGGTGATGTAATGCTCGATCGCCTCCTGGATCGTCAGCTCAGCGGAGATGTAGCCCAACTCCTGTAGAAGGGGGAGAGATTCGAAAACCAGGTAGGGGTTGATACCGCTGGCTCCGTAGCCGACCAGGGTGGCGAAGTGATGCACCTCCCTGGCTTCCCCGGTCTCGATCACCAGGCCGCTCAGATGCCGCTTGCCCTTCCGGACCAGGTGGTGGTGAACACCGGATATGGCCAGGAGCGAGGGAATGGCCGCAGCTCGAGGGCCTACACCCCGGTCGCTCAGGATAACCAGGGAGTGCCCCTGGTCGATCCGTTCCTCCACCTGGCGGCAGACATCCTCCAGGGTCCGCTCCAGGGCACCCGCTCCCCCGCTGACGTCGAAGAGGATCGGGACGGTGCAGACCCGGAATTCCTTGATCGGGGAGCTTCGCAGCATCTCGATGTCGTCGTTGGTCAGGATCGGATGGGAGAGCTTGAGCTGATGGCAGTGCTCCGGTGTCTCATCCAGCAGGTTCCGTTCCTTGCCCACGAAGCTCATCAGGGACATCACCAGGTTCTCCCGGTAGGGATCGATGGGGGGATTGGTCACCTGGGCGAACAGCTGCTTGAAGTAGTTGAACAGCAGCTGGGGCCGATCGGACAGCACGGCCGGGGGCGTGTCGTTGCCCATGGAGCCCACCGGTTCCTGAGAGTTGTCGACCATGGGCGCGATGATCCTCTGCAGCTCTTCCCGGGTATAACCGAAGGCTTTCTGGGCGCAGGCTACCCGATCTCTGTCCACGGCCAGGGGACGGGGGGCACCCAGGAGCCCCCGCAGCTGGATACGGTTGCGCTCCAGCCAGTGGCGGTAGGGCCGGCGTCGTGAGATCGCGGACTTGATCTCGTTGTCCTTGATCACCCGTCCCCTCTCGGTGTCCACCATGATCATCTTGCCGGGAGCAAGCCGGCCTTTCTCCAGCACATCCTCAGGGGGGATCTCCAGAACCCCCACCTCCGAGGCCAGGATGGCTTTGCCGCTCTTGGTGATCACGTAGCGGGCCGGTCGCAGTCCGTTGCGGTCCAGGATCGCCCCGACCCGCGGACCGTCGCAGAAGCTGATCGCCGCCGGGCCGTCCCAGGGCTCCATGATGGCCGCGTGGTACTCGTAGAAGGCTCGCTTGTCCTGGGAGATGTGATAGCGGGTGCCGAAGGCCTCGGGGATCATCATGATCATCCCGTGCTCGATGGAACGCCCCCCCTGGGTCAGCAACTCCAGCACGTTGTCGAAGATGGCGGAGTCGCTCAAGGTGGAGTTGACGATCGGTTTGAGCTTGGCCAGCTCTTCGCCGAACAGATCGCAGGACAGGCTGGATTCCCTGGCCCGCATGTTGTTCACGTTCCGCCTGAGGGTGTTGATCTCCCCGTTGTGGGCCAGGTAGCGAAACGGCTGTGCCAGGTACCAGGAAGGAAAGGTATTGGTGCTGTAGCGCTGATGAAACACGGCTACAGCGCTGGTCAGATCCCGGTCCTTAAGATCGGGGTAGAAGCTCTCGAACTGGGTGGAGACGAACATCCCCTTGTAGACGATGGTCCTGCTGGACAGGGAGGGGATGTAGAACTGATCCGCATCCCAACCGGCTTCGATCGCCGCGTTTTCCAGGCATCTGCGCAGCACGTACAGTCGTCGCTCAAGCTCCTGCCCCTCGGCGGGCAGCTTGAGAAAAACCTGCCAGAAGGAGGGCATCTCCCTCCGGGCCTGTTCCCCCAGGCACTCGGGCTCGACCGGCACCTGCCGCCAGCCCAGTAGGGTGGCACCCTGCTCGCTGAGCACGGATTCGGTCAGCTTTCGCGCCCTTTCCGATTCAGCTTCCTGCAGGGGCAGAAACAGGAATCCCACCCCGTAGCCGCCCGCGGGGGGAAGGTTGAAGGTTGTTGTCCGGCTGAAGAAACGATGGGGGATCTGAAAGAGGATCCCCGCTCCGTCTCCGGTTTTCATATCCCCGCCGATGGCGCCGCGGTGTTCCAGGTTGCACAGGGCACGGATGGCCTCCCTGATGATCTTATGGGATTTTCTGCCGTTGATCTGGGCGATGAATCCTACACCGCAGGCGTCGTGCTGGTTGCGGGGATCGTAGAGGGATGCGCTGTCTTGGGGGGCGGCGGCCCTGGCCTTGCTGTTCCGCACGTGCTGGATCGTCCTTTTATGCATAAATTATTCTGTTAGTGTATATATATACATAGCAAAAATAATGTCAACCCATGTGTTGCGGGTGTTGCGAGGTCAGGCCTCTACCTCCGCGCCGTAATCGATTCCCGGTACGCCGAACCCGTGGTAGCGCAGATACTCGTCCCTGAATCCGTCTATATCGCTGAGACGCTCCACGTTTTCGGTTGTCACCTGCTGCCAGCGTCTTCGTACCTCCTCCTGCACCTCCGGGAGCATCTCCCGGTCATCCAGCCGGATGCGTCCCTCCCCGTCGGCAGGGAGGGGATCAGTGCTGTACAGGTAGTCCCGGAACAGGCGGTCGATCTGCTGGATACAGGCTTCGTGGAGACCCCTGTCCTTCATCACCCTGTAGAGGATGGCGATATACAGAGGAACCGCCGGGATCACCGCGCTGGCCCGGGTGACCAATGCCTTGTTCACCGAAATCAGAGCACGCCCACTCTTTTGGGCGAGCCGCCGGTTCAGGGCCTTGGCCGTCTGTTCCAGGTGTTTCTTGGCCTGCCCGATCGTCCCGTCCCGGTAGATCGGCGCGGTGAAGGACGGGCCGATGTAGGAGAAGGCCACCGTGGTGGTCCCTTGCGCCAGCAGTCCTTCGGCGTCCAGGGCATCGATCCACAAAGCCCAATCCTCCCCTCCCATGACCTTTACCGTGTCCTCGATCTCTCTTTGGGAGCTCGCGGGCTCGGCCCGGATTTCAGTAACTTCCCCGGTTTGGAAATTTACGGTCTTCTCCACGTAGGGCCGGCCGATCGGCTTGATGACAGAGGAGTGCAGCACGCCCGTTTCGGGGTCCATGCGTCTGGGTGAGGCGATGCTGTACACCACCA
>Ga0307442_1000154_pt1 | contig 29512 bp, 22 predicted proteins | sample SalMarWE160430MG_FD_202143 | JGI IMG/M metagenome (GOLD analysis project Ga0307442, IMG submission 202143) | Salt marsh sediment microbial communities from the Plum Island Ecosystem LTER, Massachusetts, United States - WE1604-30 | ecosystem: Environmental > Aquatic > Marine > Intertidal zone >...
TCCTTGGCCAGCTGCCCGTCGTCATTCCCTAGCACGAAGGGTACCGTCTGCTGGGCCAGGAACTCCCTCAGCTCTTTGACCAGACCAAAGGCCACCCGATCGGTACGATAGCGGGTGTGCCAGTCGATAGCCGGAACGAAGGAAGTCTCCGACCAGATGACGATATCGATGGACGGGTCCTCGGCAAGCGCCTTCCGGCTCAGGCGGGTGAGGATCTCCAGGGTTTTCGCGTAGGTTTTATTGCCCCCCTTCCAGGGATCGACGTTCTGCTGGACCAGCACGACCTTCCGTCTGGGTACGGAATCGAGGTCCGTCTTGTTGAGAAGCCCGAAAACCGCTACAGCCGCGAACACCGCGGCGTAGAGCAGAACCGGAACACGCATGCGCCTCAGGAACGAAACGAACTCCCCGAAGCCGTTCTTCAAGGCGTTTCCCAGCAGGGCCGAGGGAAATACAACGATCAGGGAAACGCCCCAGACTCCGGTGACGCTGCTGAGTCGGGCCAGAGGCAGAAAGAGGTACTGGGAAAAACCGATGACCCCGTAAGAATAGCCCAGGAAGCCCTGGATCTTGGCGAACTCGTAGGCCACCCAGATCAGTGCCTGCAGGATGAAACCGTAGCGGGGAAACAGGGAATCCGCTGCCTTGAGCAGGGGGAACACCGCCAGGAAGTAGACGGAATAGATGGGTGGTACGATGAGCAGGGTCAGGGGATGAAACGACCCCAGCCAGTAGTTGTACAGGGCGTAACTGGCGAAACCGAAGAACGCCCCGTACAGCACGGTCCGCACCCATCCGGCCCGGTGCACCACGATGAACACGGGAGTAAGGGCGATAAAGGCCAGGGGAAACCAGCCCCATTGGGATAGAAAACTTGGAAAGGAGAGGGCGAAGATCAGCGCCGCACCCGCAAGCAGGAGCAGTTCCAGGCCGACGGAGGCTATGGCCGCGCCCGGCTTTTTCGCCCGGACGGGCAAAGAGGTGGATGTCGATCTTTGCAAATTATTTCCTCAAGGACCAGGCTCTCTGCTTCAGCTCTCTTCCGGGCCGAAATACCGCGACCCCGTGGTTCTCAACCTGCACGGTATCGCCGGTCTTGGGATTCCTGGCTTTTCTTCCCTTTCGTGTTTTAATCTCGAAAGTACCAAAACCCCGCAACTCGATGACCCTGTCCTCGAGAAGGCCGCCTTTGACCTCTCCGAAGAATAGATCCAGAATGGTATGGATGTTCTTTTTGCTTACGCGAACCTTCGGGTAGATCTGTTCTATGATCTCAGCTTTGGTGAGCTTGTCCGCACCCACCCCTTACCTCACTACTCTACCGTACCCGCCAACACTTTGTGCAACCTGTGCTTCTTGCGCGCGGCTGTGTTCTTGTGAAGCACACCCTTGCTGACCGCCCGATCCAAAAGGCCGGCCACCGACACATATTGCTTCTTGGCATCCTCCGTGGACCGGCTCTGCACCAGTTCCAGGAGTTTCCGTGTGTTGGTGCGTAATTCGGATTTCGCCATCCTGTTACGGATTCTACGCTTTATGTTTTGTCTATGCCGCTTTGCGGCTGTGCTGCTATTGGCCAAGGAATGGTCCCTCCTAATTTCAAATCCTACAAGAAACTAACAGATTTAGGTCTATGTGTCAAGTGTTTGCAGCCGATTCACAAAGCCCGGCGCAGAGCGGGAAAAGCTGAAAAGATCAGAAAAAAGACGAACACCCCGAGCAGCAGCTTGGGAAACCAGTCCCCGAACCGGGTATAGGGGGTCAGCACGGGTTCGGGAATCTCCACGTCCACGACCAGGTATCGCTCCTGGTAGAACGGGACGGTTGCCACCAGTCTCCCGGCCGTGTCTACGTAGCCGGTGAGGCCCGAGGCTGAGGCTCTGACCAGGGGAACCCGGTTCTCGACGGCCCGGAAAAAAGAATTGACCCCGTGCTGTTTGCCCTCCACCTCGCTCAGAGACCAGTAGTCGTTGCTGATGTTCACGATCACCTCGGCTCCCTCCCGCACGAACAGGCGGACCTCCCCCGGAAAAGCGTCCTCGAAACAGATCGGTGTTGAGAAGCGAAACAGCGGATGGCTGAACACCACCCGCTCCCGCCCCGGCTCCCAGAGGTACACGTCCCGCTTCTTGAGCCAGTTGTACAGACCGGGCAGCTGCTTTTTCCAGGGGAAGTACTCGGTGAAGGGAACCAGGCGTAGCTTTCTGTAGGTTCGTACCCGGTTTCCGTCGGGATCGAAGAGGATGGCGGCGTTGTAGTCCAGCCGCTGCCTGATACCCTGGTCGTCCGCAACCAGCTCGTAGTCGTCATTTCCGGTGATGAGCCAGCGGTCAAGACCGGCCTGATAGTCCAGGAAATCCCGGACCAGAGCAGCGTAGCCGCTGGAGCCGGGGTCCACCTGGCTCCAGCGGCTGATGTTGGGCACGAAGGCGGTCTCCGACCAGACAACCAGGTCCGGATCCTGCTGCACAGCCTGGTCGGTAAGAGCCACCAGGGTGTCGAAAGTCCGGCGGTAGTTGTTCTTGCGGGGATCGGCGTTCTGCTGAACAAGAGCCAGACGGGGACGCTTGACCACCGTCTGCTTCTCGACTTCGCCCAGGCTGATCGTGCCAATGCCCAGGAACAGCAGGAACACGAGGGAGGAAATCAGCAGCGCTGCGAGCCCGCGATCGGCCGGGGATACTCTCAAGCCGCCGGCCGGGCCTCTGCCCTGCACCATCGGTTTTCCGGTGGAGTCGGTTCCCGGCATACCCCCGAGGGCGGCGGCGATACTGGAGTTGATCAGCAGGACGATGAAACTCAAACCCCAGACACCGGTAAGGGCGGCGATTTGAACCAGGGAGGTGAACTGATACTGGGTAACGCCCCACAGACCCCATGGATAGCCCAGGAAACCGCTGGAGCGCAGGAATTCAAAGCCCACCCAGGCGATCGGCAGAATCAGAAAGCCGATCCGGGGAAGGTTCTTGTACAACCAGAGGGCGGGTATGAGGAATACGAGGTAGTAGAACACAAACACGAAGGTCACCAGCTGCAGCGTGACCAGGCTGTAGGTGCCCAGCCAGGAGTTCAGCAGCATGGTCTGAAGAGCGCCGAAGGTCAGACCGTAGAATACGGCCCACCCAAGGGAATTGGCCTGAAACACGAGCAGCAGCGGCACCAGGGCTACGAAGGCCAGAAAGCCCAGGCCCTCCAGGCTCAGAAACGAGGGGAAGCAGAGCACCGAAAGTATGGTGGAGAGCAGCACGATCGGGGCGGCCCAACGGACAAAAGCGGAGCCGGGCGGGGTCGATTCCGATTCGCCTCGTTTGAGCCGCCAGTACAGGTAGAAGAAGGCATTCACGAGCAGCAGGGGACCGTACTTCACGGTCGCCGCCAAACGCTCCGCTCGAGTGTCCAGAGCCAGACGCACGGCTCCCCCGCTGGAGATGAAGCGCTGGATGTAGTCCATGTTGGCGTTAAGGGCGTAGATGTAGGCGAAAAGGTACAGCAACAGACAGGTAATGAACAGAACCTCGGGAATCCGGTACATCCCGGAGGTGATTGCAGCCAATCTCCGCGCTCTGGCGGCGGTGCTCACCAGAATCAGACCGCAGATCAGGTGGATGAGGAGGAAGCCCAGGTACAGGTAATCCGAGTAAGTCAGGGCGTCCAGGGCGGGCAGCGCAAAAGGACCCCGGTACAGCAGGGCGCCCAAACCCAGAGTCACCGCGATGTAGACAAAGCCCATACCACCTCCTATTCGATCAGAAAACGGAAGTAGCGCTTCTTCCCGGCCCGCAGCAGGATCTCCTCTCTTTGCGCGAAGGAGCGGTCAAGCACGAACTCTTTGGAATCTACGTTCCGCCCGTCCAGGTAGGCGCCGCCCTGGCCGATCAGCCTGCGGGCCTCTCCTTTTGAGGAACAGAGCCCGGAGCGGACGAGCAGATCAAGGATGCCCACCCCCGACTCCAGCTCCCCCCGCCTCAAAGCAGCCGATGGAACGCTTTCCTTTTCCCCCGCACCCTCTCCGTAGAACACGGCCCTGGAGGCGCTCCGCGCACCTTCGGCTTCCTCGGTTCCATGGACGATGGAGGTCAGCTCCAGGGCCAGACGCTCCTTGGCTCTGTTGATCTGCCGACCCTCCAGGCATCCCAGCTCCCGCACCTCCTCGATCGGCAGGAAGGTGAACAATGCCAGCAGTTTCTCCACGTCCACGTCCGGCACATTGAGCCAGTACTGGTAGAACTCGTAGGGGCTTACGCGCTTCGGATCAAGGAACAGGGCGCCTTTTTCGGACTTGCCCATCTTCTGTCCGTCCGCCCGGGTTATCAGGGGCGTGGTCAGGGCGAAGCACTCGGCCCCCTCCACCCGCCGCACCAGGTCCATGCCGGCTACGATGTTGCCCCATTGGTCGTCCCCGCCCATCTGCAGGCGGCAGCCCTGGCGCTGGTTCAGCACCAGGTAGTCGTAGGCCTGGAGTATCTGATAGTTGAACTCGATGAAGCTCAGTCCCGTGTCCAGGCGCATCTTGTAGGTTTCGAAGCTGAGCATGCGGTTCACGGAAAAATGACGACCGATATCCCTCAGGAACTCGATGTAGTTCAGCTCCGCCAGCCAGTCGGCGTTGTTGAGCATCAGCCCCCTGCCTTCGGAGAAATCGAGGAAATGGGAAATCTGCTCCCGGAAACGCTCGGCGTTGGCATTGATCGTCTTGATCGGCAGGATTTTCCGCATCTCGGTTTTGCCGGAGGGGTCGCCGATACGGCAGGTGCCGCCTCCGATCAGGGCGATCGGCCGGTGGCCGGCCCTCTGCAGGTGGGCCATGGCAAAAAGCTGAACCATGTTTCCGACGTGGAGACTGGGAGCGGTGGGGTCGAAACCGATGTAGAAGGTGACCTGCTCCGAGTCCAGGATCCTGGCCAGACCCTCCTCATCGGAGCACTGACTGACAAAGCCCCTCTCCTTCAGGGTTGTGAACGCTCCTGCCGTTACACCGGGTTGCACGCCGGCCTCCTGTACTCCCGGACCGCCCGGCGGATCGTCTCGGGCAGCTCAGCGATGGGCACCCTAACCTGCTCCATGCTGTCCCGGTAGCGCAGGGTAACGGTGTTGTCTTCCTTGCTCTGGTAGTCAACGGTAACTCCGAAGGGGGTACCGATCTCATCCTGGCGGCGATAGCGCCGGCCGATGGCGCCGCCCTGATCGTAGAAAGCCGAAAACTCCTGCCGCAGATCCCGTTCGATTTCCCGAGCCAGCTCGGCCAGCCCGTCCTTCTTCACCAGGGGAAACACCCCCACGGTGATCGGAGCCAGCTCCGGGTGCAGGCGCATCACCACCCGCTTCTCCCCCTCTACCTCATCTTCGTCGTAGGCATCGGCAAGCACTGTGAGCACGGTTCGGGTCAGACCGGCGGAGGTTTCGATCACGTAGGGGATGTAGCGTTCTCCCTTCCGCAAGTCGTCCAGATAGGTCAGATCCTTCTTTGAGTACTCCATGTGCCGGCGCAGGTCGTAGTCGGTGCGGTTATGGATCCCCTCCAGCTCCTTCCAGCCGAAGGGGAACTCGTACTGGATGTCGAAGGCGATCTTGGCGTAGTGGGCCAGCTCATCCGCCCCGTGCTGATGGAAGCGCAGCCGGGATTCCCGGATCCCCATCCGCTTGTAAAAATCGAAGCGTTCCTGCTTCCATCGCTCGAAGTACTTCTCATCCTCCGAAGGGTGGATGAAAAACTGCATCTCCATCTGTTCGAACTCGCAGGTGCGGAATATGAAGTTCTTGGTGGTGATCTCGTTGCGGAAGGCCTTGCCCACCTGGGCGATCCCGAAGGGAATGCGCATGCGGGCGGTCTGCACCACGTTCTTGAAGTTCACGTAGATGCCCTGGGCGGTTTCCGGACGGAGGTAGACAACAGATCCCTCGCTCTCCACCGGGCCGATGTGGGTCTTGAACATCAGGTTGAACTGTCTGGGATCGGTAAGCTCCCCGCCGCACTCCGGGCACCTGTGAGACTTCATGTTTTCCTCCGGGATCTGATCGGCCCGGAAGCGCTGCTTGCACTTCTTGCAGTCCACCAGGGGGTCCGTGAAGTTCTCCACGTGGCCGGAGGCTTCCCATACTCTCGGATGCATCAGGATCGAGGCATCCAGTCCCACTATGTTTTCGTGCAGCTGGGTCATCTCCCGCCACCAGAATTTCTGGACCCGGTTCTTCAGCTCGACCCCCATCGGACCGTAGTCCCAGGCCGAGGCCAGACCGCCGTAGATCTCGCTCGATTGATAGATAAATCCCCTCCGCTTGCACAGCGATACCAAGGTTTCCATCGTTACAGTAGTACTCATCTATGATCCTTCCAGATTTCCAAGCGCATTTTTCAAGCGTTCCAGGGTTTTGCCGACACCCAGCACCCGGATGGACTCGAACAGGGGCGGGGAAACCCGGCTGCCCGTCAGGGCCACCCGCACGGGCATGAGCAGATCCCCCAGCTTCACCCCCAGATCCTCGGCGGCCCGGCGGAAGCGCTGTTCGTTTTCCTCATCCGATTGCCCGTCGAAATCCGCAAGCAGGGAGCAGGCGCTCCGCAGTACCTCGGCGGTTTGTATTCGGTCCAGGCGCCTGGGGATCAGTTCCTCCGCCGCGGGGGTCGGTACTTCCTCGAAGAGGAAGCCCACCAGGGGCAGCACGTCGGAGAGCACGGTGAGTCTCTCCTGGACCAGGGGAAGCAGAGCCTCGACACGGCGGCGCTCATCCTCAGACGGATTTTCGGAAATCCATCCCCGTTGCTGCAGATAGGGCAACAGCAGAGCGGCCAGACGCTGGGCTTGAGCTTTTCGGATGTACATGCCGTTGAACCAGTCCAGCTTCTTGTAGTCGAACACCGCCGGAGCCTTGTTCAGGCGATCCAGGGAGAACAGCTGCTGCAGCTCCTTGAGGGTGAAAAACTCCCGGGAATCGTCGAAGCTCCAGCCCAGGAGCGCTATGTAGTTCAGCACCGCCTCGGGCAGGTAGCCCTTCTCCTTGAACTCGACAACCCGGGTCGCCCCGTGCCGTTTGGAGAGCTTCTGCCCGTCGGATCCCAGAACCATGGGCAGGTGACAGTACAGGGGGGGCTTCCAGCTGAAGGCGCGGTACAGCAGCACGTGCAGGGGCATGGAGGGCAGCCACTCCTGGGCCCGCATGATGTGGGTGATCTCCATGAGATGGTCGTCCACCACGTTTGCCAGGTGGTAGGTGGGAAAACCGTCGGACTTGAGCAGAACCGGATCCGGGTTGATCTCGGTGTTGTTAGTTTCGATTCTGCCGAGAAGCTCGTCCACGGCCACCGTGGTTCCCTCCAGAGGCACCTTAAAGCGGATCACCGGCTTTGTCCCCCGCTGTTCCAAGGTCTCCCGCTCCCTTTGGGAAAGCTCCCGGCAACGGCGGTCGTAGCCGGGTGCGGCGCCCTGCCGGCGCTGTTCGGCTTTGAGCTCCTCCAGCCGCTCATGGCTGCAGTAGCAGGGATAGGCCTGGCCGTTTTCCACCAGGCGCCGGGCATGCTCGCGATACAGCTCCACCCTCTCGGATTGGACATAGGGTCCCAGGGGACCGTGGATGTCCGGTCCCTCGTCCCAGTGAAAGCCCAGCCAGTCGAAGGTAGCGTAGATGTCCTCCATCGCGTCCTGCCGGTAGCGTTCCCTGTCGGTATCCTCGATGCGCAGGATAAACTCCCCCCCCTTGGACCTGGCAAAGAGGTAGTTGAACAGAGCGGTGCGCACCCCGCCGATGTGTTGAAATCCCGTCGGCGAGGGAGCGTAGCGGACCCGTACCTTCATGATAGGGGGATTATAAGGAGGAGAATCTGCAGGGTCAAGGAGAAGCGTGCTCCTGCGCAATTCGCCCTCTTGCACCAATTGTGCTCTTGCACAGCTTAGACAGCTCCGGGTACTCTCTTGAGCTGATGGATCTCTTTGTCTGGCTGCTGGGCGTTTATCTGCTCGTGATCCTGAGTGTCGGTATCGCAGGGGTGATTCGCGTGCGCAGCGCGGCGGATTTCTGGATAGCCGGCGGCCGGGCCTCCGCCGTGGCAACCGGAGGATCGCTGGTGGCTACGATCGTGGGCGGGTCCAGCACCCTGGGCCTGGCCGGTTTGGCCTTCAGCCGGGGTCTGACCGGCAGCTGGTGGCTGCTGGTCGGCCCGGTGGGACTGTTCGGGCTGCTGTTCTTCCTGAAAAAGCTGAAGAGCCGCTCCGTGTATACCCTGCCCGAGCTGATAGGCGGTTGGTACGGCCCGGTTATGGGGAAAGTTGCCGGCCTGTTCGTCGTGGTCGCCTGGCTGGGAATCGTCGGGGCCCAGGCCACCGCCGCGGGACGGATCCTGTCCTCCTTCTTCGGCGGGCAGACGCGCTGCTGGACCCTGGCCGCGGGTGCCGTATTCATCGCCTACACGGTCTGCGGGGGACAGGTGTCGGTGATCCGCACCGATCTGCTCCAGGCTCTGTTCATCAGCTCGGGGCTCGGCCTCTGCGCCGTTGTCGGGCTGAGGCTCAGCGGGGGCTTTGCCGGTCTGTCAGCGGGGTTGCCGCCCCGCTACTTCGCCTTCCCGGTTTCCCCGGATTTTTCGGGCCTGGACCTGGCTTTGATGCTACTTGTGGTCGGATCCACCTATCTCGTAGGTCCGGACATGCTCTCCAGGGTGTTCAGCACCCGCAGTGAAGGCAGCGCCCGCCGGGCGATCCTGATCTCCATCTGCGCGATCATCCCCGTGGCTGCCTTCGTCACCTTGGCGGGCATGTCTACCCGCTATCTTTACCCGGGTATCGCGGCTGAGGAGGCTCTGCCCATGCTGGCCAGGCAGGCCCTACCGTCCTGGCTGAGCGCCTTGACCATGATCGCCCTACTGTCGGCCTTCCTCTCCTCGGCGGATACGACATTGCTGACCATGTCGGCGATCCTCACAGTCGACCTCTTCGCTAAAAAGGATGCCAAGGGCCTGCTGGTACCCCGGATGACCGTGCTGAGCTGCGGGAGCGCGGCCCTGCTGGTCGGCATCTTCAGCGGAGGGATCATCCCTTCCCTCCTCCTCGGCTACTCGGTATTCGCCGGCGGTCTGTTCGTACCGATCCTGGCAGGTCTGCTCGGCATACCACTGCGTACGCCCTTCGCCCTCACCGCCGCCGTCCTGGGTGGTCTCTGCGCCCTGGTGGGCAAGTTGGCCGGAAGCGATCTGCTGGTAGCCGGCAGCTTTGCTATCGGAGCGGCGGTATTTGCCGCCGACCGTGCCGTGATCCTTCTCGAGCACCGAGGAACCTGAAACGGCCGTATGAGGACTGAACGCGGCCGGCTACAAAATGTAATTGCATTTTTTGTCAGTCGGTGTTATGATACATTACAGAATAAGTAGGTTATTTACGAAGATAGATCGATACGTGAATATACGATTTTTTCCCTTCCGTAGATCAACCAAAGTCATGAGGATACGGATATGAGATTGACGACAAAAGGCCGATACGGTGTGCGGGCCGTGCTCAACCTGGCAGCCCAGAATCAAAACCACCCGATCTCGATCAGTCAGATTTCAAAAGAAGAAGATCTGTCACCGGAGTTCCTGGAACAAATTTTCTTTAAATTGAAAAAAGCGGGGGTCATCCGCTCGATTCGAGGTCCCAAGGGCGGATTCGTACTGAATTGGAAGCCCTCGGAAGTCACCATCAAGGCGATTCTCGATGCTGTGGGGGAGTCGATTAATCCGACTCCCTGCACGAACGGATCCACCGATCCCTGCCCCCGTGAGGACGACTGTGCTCTGGCGCCGGTGTGGCACGGATTCAACCAGGTCATCGAAAAACACCTCGACAGCATCAGTCTCAAAGATATAATCGAGAACCGGAAAACGGCTCAGTCCCTGGGATTTAAGGCCTGACCGGGTTCAGGCTCCGGGAAGGGAGAAGCGGTCTCCAACCGAGAGACGCCGGAAGCGTTTTCCGAACACCCGCCGCAGGCTGCACAGGGCATCGAATCCGGTACAGTGGCCGGCGATTACCTGTTGGGGCTCCAGGCTCTTCAAATAGTCGACGCTCCGTTTGATGCGCTTAGCATCGGCATGGAGCAGGTGGAATCCCCCCACCACCGCCCACACGGGTATACGGGGAAACAGGGAACCCACAGCCTTCATCGTATTTACGATTCCGCTATGGCAGCAACCCGAGATCACGATCAGGCCCTTGTCGGTCTTGCAGATCAGGGACTGATCATCCAGCAGATCGTCCGCCCGGCTCAGCTGCGGATCTTGGAAGAAGCTCTCGCCCACATCCTCAAAGGGGCAGTTTCTGGAAATTTCGCCGCTGAGCCAGATGTCCCTGTGGATCTCCAAAGGCTCCTGGTTTATCGTGAGCTTGATGCCGCGTTTCCGCAGTCCCGCCAGACCCAAGGGGTAGGGAAAACCGATGGTCCGCGCCCCATCGGGCAGGGTTTCCCGGCCGGCTTTCGGTTTTGCGTAAGACTGGGTGAAAGTCTTCGGGTGGGCGAAGATCGGCGGTGCGCCGGAGTAAAGATCGATGAGGAACTCCACACCTCCGGTATGATCATAATGATTGTGACTCAAGACCAGGGCATCCAGGTCGTTCAGACGGAGGCCGAGGTTCTTGGCGTTTCCCAGGAACAGAGCCGAAGCACCGGTGTCGAAGAGTATCCGGAAGTCCCCGGCGTTGATATACAGGGACAGTCCGTGCTCTGCCCGCAACCTGGCTTCATGCACCGTATCTTCGACAAGAACGGTTATATCCACTATCTTCATGTTTTTTTGTTCTGACCTCGTGCCCCGACCTGGCGCCCTCAACCATGATGAACCGTTTCTGCATTTTGTCAAGCAAATGTTGGTGGCGACGCCCGGCGGATTGACTATGTCGGAGAGCTCTGATTGAATGATCGGCGACCATGGGTGGATTCGAACTCGACCTGGATGCGGAGGGCAACTTGACCGGCCGCGGAACAGGGACAATCCGCGTCTGCAGGTACTGCACAGCCCGCACGCCCCGACTCTCCTACTGCAGGAGAGCCGGGCTGGCTTTCGCCCATATGCCGGCCTGTATTGGAGAAACGGAGTATGACTAGATACAAACAGAGCTGGAAACGAATCATTCAGAGGGCCGTGGAGGAGGAAGCGGGAGCGCCCATCGATGCGGATAGCGTGATCATCGAGAATCCGCCCCGGGCCGAGCTGGGTGATCTGGCCTTCCCCATGTTCCCCTACGCACCGATACTCAAGCGTTCACCCAAAGAGATCGCCGGGCGCATAGCCCAGCGGATCTCGGGGCGGCTGGCCGCACAGTTGGCCGAACAATCGGGCCGAGGTGCCGCCGGGGGGGGGCGCGTAGAGATCCAGGGCCCGTACCTCAACGTCCATCTGGATCGGCCGGCGGTGAGCTCCGAGGTGATCGCCGATATCCTGAAGAGCGTCGACCTGTACGGGCGGGGGGAGGATCTGACCGGTCAGCGGATCATCCTGGAGTTTTCCGCACCGAACACCAACAAACCCCTGCACCTGGGACACCTGCGCAACGACGCGCTGGGCATGAGCGTTGCCCGGATCCTCGCCTGTCTGGGAGCCAAGGTGTTCAAGGTCAACCTGATCAACGATCGGGGGGTGCACATCTGCAAGTCCATGGTCGCCTATCAGCGTTTCGGGGAGGGGACGACCCCCGAGCAGAGGGACCAGAAGGGAGACCATCTAGTTGGGGATTTCTACGTACGCTTCTCCGAGTGGGCCAAAGAGGATCCACGAGCAGAGGAGCTGGCCCGGCAGATGCTCAAATCCTGGGAAGATGGGGATCCACGGGTCCGCGAGCTCTGGGAGCGGATGAACGAATGGGCGATCGGCGGCATCGAACAGACCTACAAAAAAACAGGGGTTACCTTCGACAAGATCTACCTGGAAAGCGAGACTTATCTGTTAGGCCGCAGGATCGTAGAGCTTGGCCTGGAAAAGAAGGTCTTCTACCGGGAGGAGGACGGATCGGTCTGGATCGACCTGAGCGCGGAGAAGCTGGACAAAAAGGTGCTGCTGCGCAGCGACGGAACCTCCGTGTATCTGACCCAGGACCTGGGCACAGCGGTTCAGCGCTACAAGGACCAGCCGTTCGACAGGATGATCTACGTCGTAGGCAACGAGCAGCGCTACCACTTCCAGGTCCTGTTCAAGGTGCTCGAGTTGCTCGGCTACGATTGGGCCAGGAATCTCTACCACCTGGCCTACGGCATGGTCAATCTGCCCGAAGGCAAGATGAAATCCCGGGAGGGAACCGTGGTGGACGCGGATGATCTGATTGAGGATCTGCAACGCCAGGCCGAGGTAGAAATCAATAAAAGAAACCGGCAGCAGGAGTTAGGCAACCTGAAGGAGGCCGTGGAGAAGATAGCCCTGGGTGCTCTAAACTACTACCTGCTCCAGCCCTCGCCCCTGAAGGACATGATCTTCGATCCCAGGGAGTCCGTGTCCTTCTCCGGAAACACAGGTCCATACCTGCAGTACTCCGGAGCCCGCATCTCCAGCATGCTGCACAAATTCAACCAGCGCGCCCGGCAGTTCGAGGGGGGCGCCTTCAAACCGGAGCTGCTTCGTCAGCCCGACGAATGGCTGATCGTGAAGCAGTTGGGTTCCTACCCCGAGAGCGTTCTCCAGGCCGCAGAGCAGCTCAATCCCTCGATCCTAACGGCCGCTCTCTTCGAGTTGGCCCAGACCTTCAACCACTACTACCACGACAACCCGGTTCTGCATAACGAGGATCGGGACCTGGTGGTCAGCCGTATCACCTTGGCTCGGGTCGTGCGTCAGGTGCTGTACAACGGAATGCGGCTTATCGGGATTCCCTTTCTCGATCGGATGTGACCGCTGCGGAGGTGAGGGCCGCATGGGGATAGAAAGTGTCGGTTACAACCAGGCCCCCACCCCGGGAGCGGTAGCCGAGGCGGTGATAGACCTGCTCCCGATCCAGGGGAACCCAAAAGGAAAACTCCCCGCTCGCGGCATCCCAGTGCAGGGGATCGACGGTTTCGATGCCGGAGAGAAGAACCGGCTCCTCAGCCAGGGGGGAAGCCAGACGGCCACGGATCAGGTAGCCGTCGGCGCAGCGCTGGATCTGCAGTGGATAGATGCGGTGGCTGGTGAACAGAACCACCCATACCTCATTTGGGCCGGATCTCACGGCCGCCGCCCCGCAGTGGGTCCACAGGGGGTTTAGCACCACCTCCCGATGGCCGGGGCTTGCCTCCCAGGCCGCGCTGACCGATTGCAGGGCCGCCCCGCTGCCCAGGAGCTCTCCGACCAGCACCGCTGTGCCGCCAAAGGCCTGAAAGCGCTGCAGCGCTCTGCGGCCCCGCTCATCCACGTGGGATAGAACCCCCCGAGCGTTGAGATCGACGGCGTAGGCTTCCGCGGTCCGTTCCAACAGCGGATCCGGCCCCAGCTCGGCCAGTCCCTGCCCTGCGCGCAGAGCGTTTACCCAGGAAAGCACCTCGGCGGTGCCTGCGGCCTCCCCGAATGCTGCGCCCGGAACCAGGGGGATGAGCAGGGAAACACACAGGATAGATAGCACCAGGAAAATCCCAGCCGCCCTTTTCATAACTTGTTGAATCGATTATAAAATTTGATCTACGGGTCTTCCAAGACCCACCGGGGAGAATAATGTCAGAGTTGGAGAACCTTCGCAATATCGGGATCATCGCCCACATCGACGCAGGCAAAACCACGACCACCGAACGGATCATCTACTATACGGGGAAGAGCCACCGGATCGGGGAGGTGGACGACGGGGAAGCGACCATGGACTGGATGGTGCAGGAGCAGGAGAGGGGCATCACCATCACCGCGGCGGTCACCACCTGTTTCTGGCGGGACAAACAGATCAACATAATAGACACACCCGGTCACGTGGATTTTACCGCTGAGGTGGAACGCTCCATCCGGGTTTTGGACGGGGCAGTGGTCATCTTCTGCGCCGTAGGCGGGGTGGAGCCCCAGTCGGAGACAGTCTGGCACCAGGCCGACCACTACCAGGTACCCCGCATCGCCTACATCAACAAGCTCGACCGCATCGGTGCGGATTTCCACGCTGTTGTCAGGGAGATGGAGCAGAAACTCGGTGCCAAACCGCTGATCCTGGCGCTGCCCATCGGCAGGGAGTCGGAACTGGAGGGAACCATTGATCTGATCGGAATGAAGGAGCTGCGCTGGGATCAGAACGACTACGGTGCAACCATGCTCACAGATGAGATCGACCCGTCCCGTCTGGAGGAAGCCAGGCAGCACCGCCAACTGATGCTGGATCAGCTGTCCAACATCGAAGACGAGCAGCTGTCCACGACGCTTACCGAAATGTTCCTCGAGGAGAAAACGATTCCGGAATCCCTGATTCGAAGCGCCGTTCGCAAAGGAACCCTGGATCGAACCTTCGTACCGGTGCTGTGCGGGGCTTCACTGCGAAACGTGGGGGTACAGCCCCTGCTCAATGCAATCGTTGATTTCCTGCCCGCCCCCGACGAGGTGCCCCCACCGACGGGGATCCACGCCAAGAGGGGGAATGAGGTCACGGTCGAAGTCCGCCGGGATGCACCCCCGCTGGCGCTGGTGTACAAGATCCAGACGGACCGGGAAGCCGGTCCCTTAAGCTACATCCGCATGTACTCCGGTCATCTACGCAGCGGTACTGCGGTCTACAACATCGACAAGCGAAAACGGGAGCGCATCCACCGCCTGCTGCGCATGCACGCCAACCGCTCCGAGCAGCTTCAGGAAATCTACGCCGGAGACGTGGCCGTCGTGGTCGGGCTGAAGCTGGCTCAGACCGGGGACACCATCGGAAACGAGCAGTTTCCCGTTATACTCGAGCCTATGAGCTTCCCGGTTCCAGTGATATCCGTTGCTGTGGAACCTAGAACCCTTTCGGAGCGCAGCAAGCTGGAAGCGGCGCTGCACCAGCTGGAGAAGGAGGATCCCACCTTCACGGTTCGGGATGACGAGGATACCGGACAGCTGATCATCTCAGGAATGGGAGAGCTACATCTTGAGGTACTTATGACCCGGGTCATCGACGACTTCAAGGTACAGGCCAAAGTGGGCAATCCCCAGGTGTCGTACAGGGAATCCATACAATCCAAGGCGACCCACCGGGAAAAGTATCACAAGCTGATCGCCAGCAAGGAGAACAGCGCCGATATCACCCTGAAGGTCCGGCGTCTGGAGAGGGGGGCGGGGAATCGGTTCGAAAGCGAGGTTTCGGCGGCTACCCTGCCCCAGGAGCTGATCGACGCGGTCAGGCGCGGGGTAACCGGAGCCTTTTCTTCGGGAATCGTTTACGGCTATCCGGTCATCGACATCGGGGTTGTTCTGGCCGACGGGCAGTTCAACCAAAGCACATCGACCCCGTTGGCCTTCGAGGCGGCCGCCGCTCTGGGATTCGACGAGGCCTGCCGCAAAGCCGATCCGGTGCTGCTGGAGCCGATCATGAAGGTGGATATCCTGGTGCCCAAGGAGTATCTGGGGGAAGTGCTGGGAAATCTCACCAGCCGCAAGGCGGATATCGTACAGATCGACAGCAAGGCCAAAGTGGAGAGCATCCACGCCCACGTTCCTCTGGCCACGATGTTCGGTTACTCCACCTCTCTGCGCAGCGCGACCCAGGGCCGCGCCACCTTCACCATGGAGTTCAGCCATTTCGCCCCCCGGGCCGGACTTTCCGGGTAGCGGACCGGTTTCAGCCATCATGCTGATCAGCTATCTCCCGTAGGTAAGGCAGCATCGACGTTGACAAGGCCCGCCCCTCTTCGTTATATTGGGGCATTCCCGCACAATATTGTACAAGGAGCGCGAGATATGAGCACGAGCAGCGATAAAATTCGAAATATCGCCGTAACTGGACACGGCAGCACCGGAAAAACCACCCTCTTCGAGCAGATCCTCTTCCTCGGCGGACAGATACCCAAACCCGAGCCAGTGGAAAGCGGAAAAACCATCAGTGATTTCACAGAAGAAGAAAGCAACAGGAAAATCTCCATACATACGGCTCTGGCCCACATCCCCTGGAAGGACAGGAAAATCAACCTGCTGGACACCCCCGGATCGGGGGATTTCGTCGGGGAAGTGATCTCCGCCCTCCGGGTCAGCGAGTCGGCGGTGGTCCTGGTGGCCGCGGACGCGGGCGTACAGATCGGAACGGTGCAGACCTGGCGTCGCCTGAGACAGAGAAGCACCCCGACCCTCGTGTTCATAAACAAGATGGACAAGGAACACGCGGACTTCACCAAAACCGTAACCGACCTGAAGGAGAACTTCCAGGCGAATTTCGTCCCCCTGAGCATCCCCATCGGCGCCGGCGCCGCTTTCCAGGGGATTGTGAATCTGATCGATCAGAAGGCCTACATGTCTCAGGAGGGGGCGAAGAAGCCGGCGGCTGCGGAGGTTCCTCAGGATTTGGCCTCCGAGGTGCAGGAGCACCGGCAGGCGCTGATCGAAGCCGCCGCCGAGGGCGACGACGCCCTGATGGAGAAGTACTTCGAGAGCGAAACCCTGAGTGATGAGGAGATCTCATCCGGTCTGGCCAAGGCGCTGGCCGCCGGAAAGGTGGTTCCCGTGTTCTGCGGCGCCGCCCTGCTGAACAGCGGGATCCTCACCTTCCTCGACGCCGTGGCTGATCTTTGCCCCGCACCGCTGGGCCGGCAGGAACCCCTTCAGCCCGTGAATGGCGAGCAGGCCTATCAGGAAATCAACGTCGGCGGCTCTCCCTCCTGCTTCGTCTTTAAGACCAGTGTCGAGCAGTTCAGCGGGAAACTCTCCTACGTCAAGGTAATAACGGGTTCGGTCTCTGGTGACGGCGAGCTGCTGAACACCCGGGAAAAACAGAAGGAGAAGATCTCCAAAGTGTACACCTGCATCGGTAAGAAGCTCGAAGAGGCGGATACCCTTCCGGCCGGAGATATCGGCATCCTGACGAAGGTCGACAGCGCCGCCACCAACGACACCCTCTGCGGGACCGACCTGAACCTGGCCTACCTGCCCCTCCGGCTTCCCCAACCCGTGCACGCCGTGGCCATCAACGCTGGGGCAAAGAAGGACGAGGACAAGCTCAATCAATTCCTGCAGCGGGCCGCGGAGGAGGACATGACCTTCCAGCTGAACTACAACGCGGAGACCAGGGAAACCGTCATCTCCGGGATGGGGGAGCTGCACCTGGACATCATCATGGACAAGATCAAAAGCCAGGCCAAGATCGACATGCAGACCCGGGTTCCCAAGGTAGCCTATCGGGAGACCATCCGGGCGGCTTCCGGGGCGGAGTACCAGCACAAAAAGCAGACCGGCGGTCACGGTCAATATGCCAAGGTGGTGCTGGAGATCCAGCCCCTGCCGCGAGGAGAAAATTTCAAATTCGTGAATGCCATCGTGGGCGGCCGGATCTCCAAGGGATATATCCCGGGGGTGGAAAAGGGCGTCCTGGAGGGTATGGAGGCGGGCATCCTGGCCGGATATCCGGTTGTCGATCTGGAGGCCAAGGTAGTGGACGGCAAGATGCATCCTGTCGACTCCTCTGAGCTGGCCTTCAAACTCGCCTCCAGGGGGGCGTTGCGGGCATCCCTGGAAAAGGCCGACCCGGTGCTTCTGGAACCGGTGATGAACCTTACGGTCTTCGTCGAGGATCAGTATCTCGGGGACGTGCTGTCCGACCTGAGCTCCCGCCGGGGAAAGGTCCTGGGACAGGAGCCCGTGGGTGGAGGCATCCAGGAAGTGAAAGCAGAGGTGCCCCAGTCGGAGCTGCTGCGCTACTCCATCGACCTGCGTTCGATCACCTCCGGCACGGCCAGCTTCGAGATCGAGTTCAGCCACTACAGTCCGATCACCGGAAAAGTGGCCGAACAGGTGATGGCCGCTGCCAAATCGGGACAGGAGCAATCCGAGGGATAGGTTTTGGCGGATAGGTTTTAGAGGTCGGGGTTTGGCGGGCGGGGTTTGCCCGCACCGGGGATCGGTCCGGGACCTATAGGAACAGGGCCCCCGGCACGAGGAAGTGCAGGGCGCTGATTACCAGGCCGGCGATTCCCAGGGGAACCCGGTAGGTCATCACCGTCTTCTCCAGATTGTCCACGGTTTCCGCCGACACCGTGCCCCGTTCCTTGAGGATTCCCAGGATCAGGCCCGCGCCCATGGCCAACCCGGCCAGAGCGGGGAGAAAGTCTCCGACCACGGGTACGTCCGTGGGGGTGGAGCGGATCAACAGTTTCAGAAAACCCACGACAAAGGCGGCAATCCCGATGGTGGTCTTCACATTTTTATTGGCAAACAGATCCTTGAATGGAAGAAAAGCCTTGGATTTCTCGGCGAAGTACTCCGAGGTTAAGGTCAGACCGGCTAGCATGTTAGTGAAGATCGACAGAAAATAGAACTGGAGCATGGCGATTTCCTCCTTAGCGTAAAATATCCAAATGCCGATCGACTGTCAAATCATTCAAACCGCAATACCTGGATCACCACTCCCGCCGGCGGCTGCTTCAGGGCTCCAGACCGGCGGACAGGCGCCTGCGGTAATCCCCGATTTCCACCTCCGCATACAGAACCTCTGAGGAGGCCCGGGAGTCGGAGACCGGTACAGCAACCCGCAGGATCCTCTCCCCTCCCCTGTCCGGGGGAGCCAAACCCGAAACATAGGTCAGATCCTCCTCATCGGGATTTCTCGCCAGGGAGAGGCGGACGAAGACGCTCTGCTGCGCTGCAGAAGCGGCTGCTGTATTGGTGATCGTGACGGTGGCGATTACCACCTCTTCGGTGCGTATGCCCCTCAGTACGACTCTGTACCCCTCCAGGTTGGCCAGGTTGACCCGGGCGTAGAGAAAACGCACCAGAAACACGCCGAGGATCATTACGATGACCAGATCCAGGAGGATGATCAGGAGGGTTCGATTCCTGCGGAAGATGCCGCCGCCTTTGGCGCGGAATCGAGGAGCCGTGCCCATGGAGAGCCGGTCATGCCGGCTGTAGTGGTATCCGTCCGGCTGTTCGTCCCTGAAGGGATCCTGCCGCTGTTCGTTCTTGCCCTTGCCCAACCCCATAGTCTGCCGTTGGCCTCTACCTGCAAACAGAAGATACCGCTGTCACCATATCCTCGGCAAGGAAGTAACCCCGGTCCCGGTACAGCCGTTTGCCGATCTGTCCGTGCAGCGCCACGGCCAGGACCGCGGCGTCTTCGGGATCGTGCCCGGAGGTGAGAAGGCCGCCGCACATCCCCGCCAGCACGTCTCCGCTGCCCCCGGTGGCCATGGCCGGATTCATCCCGTCGAGGACGCCGTACCGTCCTCGGGGACCGACCACGAAGCTGCAGTGGCCCTTGAGCACGATCACGGCTTCCAGCTCGGCGCTGGCACGCAGCAGCTGCGGCAGAGGATCGGCAAGCAGGTCGGCCGTCTCCAGGCCCAGCAGCCGGGCGAACTCTCCCGGATGGGGCGTCAAAATCCATCTGCCCCCGAGCTTCAAGTGATCTGACTGGCGCATCCGGGCCAGCAGGGTGATTCCGTCGGCATCCAGCACGCCGGGAAGCCGGGTCCGGAAGAGCTGCCGGAGTGTCCGTTCCCGCTGCTCCGTTACACCCCAACCGGGTCCGACAAGCAGCGTATCGAATCTGGCCATCTCAGGCAGATCTCCGGTCCAGGGGCGAAGCATGACCGAGCTGTACTTGGGGATGTTCGGGCCGTACAGCTCCCGGTCCATGAACAGGGTGACCAGGCCCGCCCGGCTGCGCGCCGCGGCGTTGGAGCAGAGCCAGGCTGCTCCGGCTGTCCCTTCCGAACCGGCGAACACCGCCAGATGCCCCCGCTTGCCCTTATGGGTGTCCGGGTCCACCGGCTGTAAAAGTCTCAGTTTGACGGCATCGTCGATCAGGTAGCCTGGGATGTCCTCCTGCTCGACCAGCTGCGGGGGAAAGACTCCGGGTACGGTATGGATAGCCCCGCAGAACCTTCGGGTTAGGGGCAGGTAGAGACAGAGCTTGGGCATCTGGACGGTGAGCGTACAATCGGCCCGGAAGGCCGTGTAGCCGTGCCGGTAGGCATCCCCGATTCCGCTGGGGATGTCCACGGCAATGCGCAAGGCGGCACTACGGTTGCAGCGCCGGATCAGCTCCTTCAACGGCGGGCGCACCTCGCCGCTCAGGCCCGTGCCCAGCAGACCGTCCACCAGACTCTCCGCCTCCCCCAGCAGACGGTGCGCCCGACGCGAAGCCGTGCCCCTGTCCTCGACGGAATAGTCCACAACCTCTAGCCCTAAGGATCTGAGGATCTTCAGTTGCACGCCTGCCAAACTTTCAACTTTGGGTTCCCCGGCACCGAGGATAACGAACAGGTTCCTCATCCCGCTGAAGTAGCAGTGCCGGGCCACGGCCAGGGCGTCACCGCCGTTTTTGCCCTTTCCGACCATAAACACGACCGGACCCCGGGGAAGCCCGGCCTTCCAGACCCTCTCCCGCATCAGCGAAAAGATCCCGTAGGCTGCATCCTCCATGAGCACGATTTCGGGGATCCCGAAGCGGGCTTGAGCTTCCTGGTCGATCCGGGCCATGCGCCGGGAATCAACTACCTTCACGCTCCCCCTCCCGCAGCAGCCGGTCGCTGCGCCACCAAACGATCTGGGCCTGGTATTCTTCTCCCAGCAGGGCAAAGATGATCCCTCCGGGTGAAAGCCGTACCTCCTTGTAGAACAACTCGGAATCCTCCATCACGAGGGAGCGGCGGGCCACCTCCTCCCCCTCCCGGTCCAGGATGAGAAGCTGGAATAGATTTGCCTCTTCTCTTCGCAGCAGAAAGAAGGCATCTTTGGAATTGACACCGAGCAGCTCGAAGGAGGGGGCCGGCACCTCCACCTCCTGGGTGCCGATCTTTTCTACGCGAACGCCGTTCTGGGGTACTTCGATGTACCCTTCGTATCTCCCGGACAGGAGACTCAAGGAGTAGATCCTGGTGTCGTAGCTGTACGTTTGCTCCTCAGCCGTGGAACCGCGATAGGCGTAGATCATCAGATACAGCAGCGGATCGCTCCGATCCGGTACGATCCGACCCAGGGTGGAGACAGCCTCGCCCTCGTACAGCGGCAGGTGCTCCTGATCGATATCGACCTGATAGAGGAGAAACCCTTCAGGGGAGTACCAATATACATGCCAGAAGCGGGGGGTTCTGCAGATCACAACCAGATCATCCAGATCCGAGATGTACATACTGTCGATGTATGGAAAGGGCGTTCCCCCGACGCCTTCCTGGCCGATAAAATCCATCAGGGCTCCGTAGCGGTCGAAACGCAGGATCACCCGATCCAGAAGTACGTTCAACTCCTTGTCGTGAACCTGCCGTTCCTCGCTTACTGAGTCCTCGATGTATATATGCTTCTGGCTGTCCACCACCAGTTCTCCTATCCGCTGCAGCGGATAGGCCACGGCGCGCCTGGTGCTGGCCAGCTTTGTTCGCTCAGCTGGCTCTGCTTGCTCGGCTGGCTCTGCTTGCTCGGCTGGCTCCACAGGCTCCCCGGTGTTGAATGAAGTGGGCGGGGGGTTCTCTTTCGGATTGTAGAGGAGGAAGATCAGATCCCCGTAGGAGGAGAGCTCCATGATCTTGGCTGAGTTGCCGTTGGCCAGGTAGAACAGGCCGTCCCGCATGTAGATCCTGTTTTTGGCGCCGGCCATCACGCCGCCTATCTGAAACAGATCGATCTGATTGTCCATCTTGCCGATCTGCAGGCTGAACAGCTCCTCCCGGGCCAGCTCTTCCAGTTCCTTGGGTACACAGGAGACGAGCAGCAAGACGACGATCAAAGCGGCTGTAAAGAAACCTATTGGATTCTTCATTGTCCGAAGGGGTATCGATTCCAACCGACTATACACTCCGCACCCGGGACCTGTCAATCGACGATCCTTGACCGCGGGCCGGCCTTAGCGCTACATTGCTATCATGGCAGAAAATATCCTCACCAAGATCCTGGGATCCCAGCGGGAGCGGGATCTCAAGGTTCTCGCCCCCCTGGTGCGCCGCATCAACAAGCTCGAACCGGATATGCTCGTTCTGAAAGAGGAGCAGTTCCGGGAAAAAACCGCGGAGTACAGGCAGCGCTGCCAGCAGGGAGAGTCCCTGGACGATCTGCTGCCGGAGACCTTCGCTCTGGTCCGTGAGGCGGCCCGGCGGACCCTTGGGGAGCGGATCTTCGACGTCCAGCTGATGGGCGGGATCGTGCTTCACCAGGGCAAGATCATGGAGATGAAGACCGGCGAGGGCAAGACCCTCTCCAGTGTCACCGCCGCCTACCTCAACGCCCTGCCCGGCAAGGGCGTGCACGTGGTTACGGTGAACGACTACCTGGCCGAGAGGGATGCCAACTGGATGGGCAGGATCTACAGCCTTCTGGGTATCAGTGTCGGGGTCGTTCTGGCTCAGATGGACAATGAAAACAGGAAGTCCGCCTATCGTCGGGACATCACCTACGGCACCAACAACGAGTTCGGCTTCGACTATCTTCGGGACAACATGCGCTGGGACGCGGGCAGCCGGGTGCAGCGGGGGCACAACTACTGCATCGTGGATGAGATCGACTCGATCCTGATCGACGAGGCCCGCACCCCGCTGATCATATCCGGGGCCGCGGAGGACGACACGGCCAACTACCTGGAAGCCAACCGAATCGTGGATTCCCTGGCCGAGTGTGGAAAGGATCCGCAGACCGGCAAGTACAACGACGAACTTTCGCCCTTTCAGACGGAAAAGACCCAGGCGGACGGGGACTACAAGATAGAAGAGAAGAGCAAGAGGGTATCCTTCACCGACCGGGGGATGAACTCAATAGAGGAACAGCTCAAGCGGCGCAACCTCATCCGCGGATCGTTGTTCGAATCGGACAACTTCGAGTTCATCCACTACTGCACCCAGGCTCTTCGGGCCAAGCGCCTCTTCAACAAGGACGTGGACTACGTGGTCCAGGAGGGCAAGGTTGAGATCGTCGACGAGTTTACCGGGCGCATCCTCCACGGCCGGCGCTACTCCGAAGGCCTGCACCAGGCTATCGAGGCCAAGGAAGGGATCAAGGTGGCCCAGCGAAACCGCACCCTGGCGACCATCACCTTCCAGAATTACTTCCGGATGTACGAGAAACTGTCCGGAATGACCGGAACCGCCGATACCGAGGCCACGGAGTTCACCAAGATCTACAACCTAGATGTCGTGGTCATCCCGACGAACAGGCCGGTTGTCCGGGCGGACAACGACGACGAGATCTATCTGAATGAAGAACAGAAGCTGGCGGCGATCTGCGGAGAGATCGCCGAGCTGAACAAGAAGGGTCAACCGATCCTTGTGGGAACGATCTCCATCGAAAAATCCGAAAAGCTTTCCCGTCTGTTGACCAAGAGGGGCATCCGCCACGAGGTGCTGAACGCAAAAAACCACGCCCGAGAGGCACTGATCATAGCCGAGGCCGGAGCCAAGGGCGCGGTGACCATCGCCACCAACATGGCCGGGCGAGGTACCGACATCAAGCTGGGCGGAAACCCCGAGTACCATGCCAACCGCAAGCTGGGCAGCGACGGAAACGGCGATGAGTATAAGAAGCTCCTGGACCAGGAGATGCAGCGCTGGGTACCGGAGTATGAGGAGGTCAAAGCCGCAGGAGGGCTGCACGTGCTCGGCACCGAACGCCACGATGCCAGGCGGATCGACAACCAGCTGCGGGGACGTTCCGGCCGCCAGGGAGATCCAGGCTCCTCCCGTTTCTTCATCTCTCTGGACGACGACCTGATGCGCCTGTTCGGCGGTGAGAATTTAAAGAGCCTGATGGGCAGGATGGGCATGCAGGATGGGGAACCGATCCACCATCCCTGGGTCAACAAGGCTATCGAGCGGGCTCAAAAGCGGGTGGAGGACCGGAACTTCGAGATCCGCAAGCACCTGCTGGAGTACGACGACGTGCTCAATGAACAGAGGAAGTTCATGTATTCCCGCAGGGATGATATCCTGGCGGACGCGCATCTGGAAAAACGCGTTCTGTCTGCGGCCGAGGACATCCTGGACGGTCTGATGGACGAATACCGGAAGATGCGGGGGGATGATGCTCAGCGCCTGGCCGCGATCCTCACCCGCCTCAAGGACACCCTCTTTTACACCCCCCGGGAGGCAACTTCCTTTGAGGGAGCGGGCGCCGAGCAGATCAGGGCCCAGGTCCTCCAGGAGCTGGAGGATGATCTGAAAGATAAAGCCGAGGAGGTGGGCCAGGCGAACCTCAACCTCTTCATCCGCTTCGAGTATCTGCGCAACATAGACACCCGCTGGCAGGACCACCTGGAGAGCCTGGAAGCGCTGCGAGAGGCCGTGTACCTCAGGGCCTACGGCCAGAAAAATCCTCTGTTGGAATACAAGCTGGAGGGTTTTCAGATCTTCGATTCCATGCTGGCGGAGATCCGCCAGGCCATCGCCCGCAAGATTTTCCAGGTTCGTATCCGCGCGGTGCAGCCACAGGAACGCCGACGTCGCGACCTGGGGGACGCCCGCCACGCCCTGCTCGGCCAGTTCGGCGCTACCGGTACTCCGGCAGCCGCCGGTGGACTTGCGCCGGGCGCTCGGCCCGCGCATCCTGCAGCTCCGACCTCGGTGCTGACCCGTCAGGCCGCCCGAAGCGCTTCCGCAGGTGCCGGTCTTCCGGCAGCGGCCGGGGAACGTGCCGAAGCCCGACCGGGCCAGGTCCAGGTCAAACGCAATGTGCCCAAGGTGGGGCGGAACGATCCCTGCCCCTGCGGCAGCGGCAAGAAGTACAAGTACTGCCACGGCCGGTAGGGCGTGATGCTGCCCTACCCCGCCACCGTGATGATGATCTTGCCGGTGGCGTGGCCGTTCTTGCTCTCCCGGAAAGCCTCCGCTGACCTCTCCAGGGGATAGCGGCCGCCCACGATCACCCTCAGATCGTTTCTGTCGATCAGTTCGGCCAGCCGGTCGTAGCGCTCTCCGTCCGGACCGACCAGGAAGGCCCACAAGCGCCTGCCCGGGGTGAGCTGACTGATCAGGGAATAGAGGAACAGCCAGATCCGACCCCGAGTATCCAGGAGCAGGTACTCCCCGCCGGGATCGAGGATCCGTCGGGCGTCGCGATAGGAGATACTCGAGGCGCAGTTAAACAGCAGGTCGTAGCGGTCATCACCGGCAAGGGGATCGGTCCTTCGGTAGTCCAGCACCCGGTCAGCGCCGAGCTCCCTGCACAGCTCCATCTTACCTTTAGAGCAAACCGCGGTGATATGGGCGCCGAACACCTTCCCCAGCTGGATCACGAACTGACCGACCCCACCCCCTCCGCCGGTCAGGAGGACCCGTTTGCCCCGCAGGTCCTTGCGGCGGTGGCGCAGGCCCACGTAGGCGGTGGAACAGGCCACGGGGATGCCGGCCGCATCAGCCAGAGCCACCTTTTTCGGTACCCTGCCTAGGTGGGATTCCGAAACCGCCACGTATTCGGCCAGGCAGCCCTTGCGCAGGGGGATGACCGATCCGATCACCTCCGCGCCCCTGCGAAACCGGCTGACCCTAGTCCCCGTACGCTCGACAGTGCCTGAGAAATCGATACCCGTCTGGCGAGGGAAACGATTGCCCGTGGCGAAGCGCCACTTCCCGGACAGGGTCTTCCAATCCGACGGATTGACCGACACCGCAGCTACCCTCACCAGACACTCGTGATCGGAGATCTGCGGCTCGGGCAGCTCCCGCAGGTACAGCTCCTCCGGTTCCCCGTAGCGGTCATGCACAACCGCTTTCATGCTATTGCTCCCCTGAATCCTTCAACTGGCCCCGGCCTCATGGTATTCCGTCACTTTTCGCGCCTCCTCCCTAGACCGCAATGTCCCCCGGGATGTGGGGATGGGGGTAGTAACCCTCCAGGGTGAAATCCTCGAAGCGGAAGGCGAACAGATCCTTCACCACCGGGTTGAGGAGCATCCGGGGCAGCTTGCGGGGCTCCCGGGCCAACTGAAGGCGGGCCTGGTCCAGGTGGTTGAGATAGAGGTGGGCGTCTCCCAGGGTATGGACGAACTCTCCCGGCTCCAGCCCGCCGACCTGGGCTATCATCAGGGTCAACAGAGAGTAGGAGGCGATGTTGAAGGGCACCCCCAGGAACACGTCGGCGCTGCGCTGGTACAGCTGGCAGGAGAGCCTTCCTTGAGCCGCGTAGAACTGGAACAGGCAGTGGCAGGGCGGCAGGGCCATGCGCTCCAGATCCGCGGGATTCCAGGCACTTACCACCATCCTGCGGGAGGAAGGATTTCTTCGGAGGGTTTCGAGAATCCTGCCGATCTGGTCGATGCTGCGGCCGTCGGGGGCGGCCCAGCTTCGCCACTGCTGCCCGTATACGGGCCCGAGGTTGCCCCGCTCATCGGCCCAGGGATCCCAGATCCGCACCCCGTTTTCCTTCAGGTAGCGGATATTGGTGTCCCCGGCCAGAAACCAGAGCAACTCATGAAGGATCGAGCGGAGGTGGAGTTTCTTGGTGGTCAGACAGGGGAACCCCCCACAAAGGTCGAAACGCATCTGGTAGCCGAAGATGCTGCGGGTTCCCACGCCGGTACGGTCACGTCTGTCCGTCCCTTTCTCCAATACGCTGCGCATCAGATCCAGGTACTGTTTCATCGTGTATTCTTACCTGCCTCCGTCCCCTTTGTACTACCTTCGCATTTGATCGGCAACCCCCTCAATGTATCGCCGTTGCGCTTTTTTTCCGATTTGAGTCTTTCGAATCAGCTCATCCTCCAGATATAACCAAAAAACTAATATATGTGCAAACATGCCTCGGGCCCGCCGGCTGTATTGAGGTACCCATGGAACTTAAAGATTGGTGACAGTGTGCTCAGGGCAGGTTACAAAGAAATAAAAATCAGAGGGGCTATCCTCCCTGCAGGGGAAGCTGGAAGTAGAACACGCTTCCCCTGCCCGGCTCGCTATCCACCTGGATGAGGCTCCCGTGCAGGCCTGCGATCTTCTGGGCGATAGCCAGACCCAGACCGCTGCCCCTCCGAGAACCGGCCTCGTTCCGGCCGCTGCGGCCGCTGGAGAAGAACCTGTCAAAGATGAAGGGGATGTCCCCCTTGTCGATTCCCGTGCCGCTGTCGATCACCCGCACCAGTGCCCGTCCCTCCGCGCCGGTCAGCTCCACGGTCACCTGCCCGCCCCCGGGCGTGTGGGCAAGCGCGTTTTCGATCAGATTTGACAGTACCCGTTCGATCATGTTGATATCCGCCAGCACGAAAAACAGCTTCTCCGGCAGGAGCGCCGCCAGTGAAACCCGGCGCCGCTCGGCTCCTGTTCGGTACTTCACGACCACATCCTGGATCAACTCGGTTAGAGAAAAACGCTCCAGCCTGGGCTCCATCTGCCGAGCCTCATACTTGGAAAGCTCAAACAGCTCGTGAACCATCTCGTTCAGCTTCGTGGCTTCGCTGAGCACGATCTGCAGATACCCCCGGATCTGCTCGCCGCTCAGAGAATCCTGCTTCATCAGCAGGGTTTCTACGTATCCCTGGATGGAGGTCAGGGGGCTGCGCAGGTCGTGGGAAACGTTGGCGATAAGCTCCCTCCGCAGGCTGTCGGTCTGCCTGAGCTTTTCCAGATTCGCTGCGATCGTGTCGGCCATGCGGTTGAACGCCCGGGCCAGCTCGCCGACCTCGTCTTTAGCTGCAGCCTCCAGCCGGGTGTCGTATTTGCCCTGCTCGAATTCCCGGACCGATCGGGCCACCCGCTGCAGTCGGCGGGTTAAAAGGGTGAACAGAACCAGGCCCACGATACCGACCGCCATGGCTGAGAATACCAGCGCCCGCACCAGGGCGGAGGCGAGATACTTCTCCTTCAAACTGCCGGCTGCCTGGTCGTACAGCGTGCTCCTCAGTACGATGTACAGATATCCCCCGCTGCCATCGGGAAGCGAGATCGGGGCTGCGGAGAAATGCTTCCTTGCTCCGGCTGCACGTGGATCATCTCCATAGATCGGAGCCTTTACATTCCCGCCGATGAAGCGACGGATCGGCTCCAGATCCACCTTTTCCGCGATGACCTGTTTTCCCGGCTGGGCGAAAAAGGCCAGGATGGTTCCCTGACTATCCAGCAGGTAGATCTCGATAGCCGGGTTCAGTACCATCATATAGTGGATGACCTCTCCGATCTCTCGGGTACCGTCGCTGACCAGCACCGGCTCGATCTCGGCCACCATGTCCTTGGCCAGATCCCAGTTCACCAGCTGATCGATTTCGACCTGCCTGCGCTCCGTGATGCGCATGGTGACCAGCACCTGAACCAAGCCCATCATCAGAAGGAGCACCAGGAAAAGGGTCGATACTTTTACCGAGAATCGGTTGAAAACGGGAACCATCATCAGAGCTCATCCGCTTCGGTGAAGCGGTAGCCGTATCCCCACACAGTTTTGATGTAACGCGGCTCCGAGGGATCTGCCTCGATCTTGCTGCGCAAACGGTTGATGTGGGAGTTGACGGTGTGATGATAGCCCTCGAACTGATAGCCCCATACCGAGTCCAGCAGCTGCTGGCGATTGTAGGCTCGGCCCGGACTGCCGGCAAACAGCACGAGCAGGTCGTACTCCTTGGCGGTCAACTCGACCTTCCTGCCCTGCATGGTAACGATTCGCTTTTCCAGATCGATCCGCAATTCTCCAAATTCGAGGAGCTTTGCCTCGGTCCCGGTCGCGCTTTGGGGGTAGGCGGCGGTGCGCCGCAGAACGGCCTTCACCCGAGCCAGCAACTCTCTAATGCTGAAGGGTTTGGTGATGTAGTCGTCGGCGCCCAGCTCCAGGCCCAGCACCTTGTCCAGTTCTTCGGTCTTGGCAGTCAGCATCAGGATCGGGATCTGTTCCTTCGCAGCCCGAATCTTCTTACAGATCTCGAAGCCGTCGAGCCCCGGGAGCATCAGATCCAGGATGATGAGTCTGTACTCCGCTTCCAAGGCACGCTTCAGCCCCCGATTTCCGGAAGGCGCCGCTTCGCTGGAGAGCCCGATGTCCCCAAGGTGAAGAGTCAGGAGCTCCACGATCTTGGGATCGTCCTCGATGACCAGAACGTCTGCCCCTACGCGATTCGAGGAAAGAGGACTCACTCCACGGTCACCCTGATCAGAGGCCAGTCACTGTTCCCGTCGAAGTGGTCCGGATCGGTCTCCAGCTGGGAATTGCCGTGGATATCGGTGGCCCGGACATTCACCGTGTACCGCCCGGGCTCGGCGAACACCAGCCCCGACTCCCAGAATACCCAGACGTTGTCGGCATCCATGCTCCTTACGATTTTGGCGGTTGTCCAACTTTTACCCTTGTCCGTTGTCAGCTCCACTCTGGCCACCCGGGTACCCCCGAAGGCCGCCCCGGTGATGCGCAGCGCTTCCCCGGCCATAACTTTTAGGCTGCCGCTGGGCTGGAAGATGATCGAGTCGATGTCCATAGGCGGGGAGCAGTCCCACCCCCGATCCTCCCAAAAGTCCTTCATGGGCATGTCGATCACCTCTAGGCTGGTAACCC
>Ga0307442_1000156_pt1 | contig 29432 bp, 19 predicted proteins | sample SalMarWE160430MG_FD_202143 | JGI IMG/M metagenome (GOLD analysis project Ga0307442, IMG submission 202143) | Salt marsh sediment microbial communities from the Plum Island Ecosystem LTER, Massachusetts, United States - WE1604-30 | ecosystem: Environmental > Aquatic > Marine > Intertidal zone >...
GAGGTGGTGTCCGAAGGTACGCTCGCTGATGGAGCGGAGTTGAACATTGAAATCGTCCCTGCCAAGGGACGGTGCGACAAGTGTGACATCCAATTTGATGTGGATAGCACCATGTTTCTGTGTCCTCAATGTGGTGGCGTCGCAGCAGAGATTGTCTCGGGAAAAGAGCTGGACGTCACCGATATTGAGGCCGAATAAGGGCGCGAGATGTTTCTCGCTATCGCACCTATTTCCCAAGATTGAGCTTGATTTCTCCAGAGAGTGCAACCCTTGAAAGGGAGCCTTGATCGGACCGCATGAACGGGTTTTACGGCCGGATTCTCACGGCGGACCTGACAGACCAGAGCTTCTGGATTGAAAGAATCGAAGAGGATGTTCTTCAGAGGTTTCTGGGCGGTAAAGGCCTTGCATCGTATCTCCTGGCCAAGCTGAACCCTCCCGGAGTCGATCCGTCCGGCCCGGAAAATCACTTGATCTTTGCCACAGGGCCTGTGTGCGGGAGCCTCGTCTGGGGGTCTTCCCGGTACGGCGTTTTCACCAAGTCTCCGCAAACCGGCTTTTATTCCGAGTCTTATGCCGGCGGCCAGGTCCCCGAAGCCATGGATGCCGCGGGATACGACGGCATCATCATCCAGGGGCAAAGCAAGAAACCCACGGTCCTGGCGGTTTATCCCAAGGGGGTAGAATTCCATGAGGCGGGTGATTTATGGGGCATGGATACCCACCATGCCGAGGACGAGGTCGTCAGAAGGTACAACCGCAAAGACCCGAGAACGGTTCGAACAGGGGCCGTGGTCATCGGCCCGGCCGGAGAGAACCAGGTCTGTTTTTCCGTCATAGAAAATGATCACTGGCGTTCGGCGGGCCGGACAGGTGCGGGCTGTGTCATGGGGAGCAAGAGGCTGAAGGCCATCGTGTTTCAGGGAGACAGTCGTCGCAAGCCGGCTAACCGGAAAGCCGTAGGGATAATGGCAAGACACCTGGCCCAGGAAGCCAAAGACCACCCGCAGGTAGCCGCCTACAAAAGCAAGGGAACGCCCATGATGGTCCAAGTCATGAACGAGGCAGGAGGCTTTCCCACCCGCTACTGGTCAGAAGGGAGCTATGAAAAGTGGCCGTCCATCAGTGCCGAGGCCCTTCACAGCCGGTGTCAGGTCAAGCCCCACGCCTGTCTTAAGTGTTTCATGGCTTGCGGCCGCATGACCACCGTGAGGCATGGACGTCATGCCGGCCTCAAGCTCGAAGGACCGGAATATGAGACGATTTACGCCTTTGGCGGACTTTGCGCCATCGACAGCATCGAAGAGATCATCTACTTAAATGACATCTGTGACCGGCTTGGCCTGGACACGATCACAGCCGGCAATCTTTGCGGACTTGCCATTGAGGCGGCCCGTCGTGGAAAAATTGACGCCTCCATCGATTATGGACAGGTGGATGCCATTGCCGAGCTTTTGAGAAAGATCGCCTTTCGCGAGGGCATCGGTGATTTGTTGGCCCAGGGCATCAGGACCGCTGCTAAAGAGTGGGGCCTGGAAGAGCTTGCGATTCACGTCAAGGGCCTGGAACCTGCGGGCTATGACCCGAGGGTCCTCAAAGGCGTGGGGCTGGGGTATGCCACCTCCGACAGGGGCGCCTGCCACCTGAGGGCCACGTTTTACAAACCCGAACTCGCCGGCATGATTGAACCTGCTGCCATCAAGGGCAAGGCCGCGATGTTTGTGGACTTTGAGGACCGCCTCACCCTTTTTGATACCTTGATCCTGTGCCGTTTTTATCGGGACCTGTACCCCTGGGAATCCTTGTGCGAGATGGTGGAGGGCGTCACAGGCCTAAAAGCAGACCGTGCGATCCTGGCGCGGATCAGCGCTGATGTCTCGAATACGGTTCGCCGATTCAATATTCAGGAAGGATTAAAACGGGAAGATGACAGGCTTCCTGCGCGTCTCTACAAGGAGTCGCTCAAGAGCGGGCACCGGATACGCGAGGCTGAACTCGAAGAGATGCTTTCTGACTACTATCGCCTCCGGGGCTGGGATGAAGAGGGGCGCCCTCGTCATTCTTGAACCGCGAAAGCGAGCGCATTCCCCGCTGCTTGCGGCGGGGTTAGCGAGCGAATCTGAAAATGAAAAACTTCCTTACGGTGAAGATTCCCCTTGGCTTGCCGCGGGGAGGCTTCAATCCATTACTCATGATCCAGTATGCCCCTGATCTTTTTTGAGAGCTGTTTCAGAGAAAAGGGCTTCTGAATAAAGCCATCGCAACCCCGCGCCAGAGTCCGTCGTGCCTCAGCCTCTGCACTGTATCCGCTTGCTACCAGGATCTTGCCGTCTGGGTTGATCTCTTTCATTCTGTCGCAGGCTTGAGCGCCACCCATGTCCGGCATGATCATGTCAAGGAGCACCATGTCTATGCTGTCCTGATGTTTTGCATAAATCTCCACGGCCTCCTGGCCGGTTCTTGCCACCATCACCTGGTAGCCCAAGGCTTCGAGCATCTGCCGGCCAATATCAATGATCATATCTTCATCATCTACCAAAAGAACCGTCTCGGTCCCCCGCAACAGGTCCCTGGACCGCTCTTGTTCTCTTTGAAGCTTATTCTCATTCGAATAGGGCACGGCGAGCTGGTCTTGGCTGCTACCGGCAGCATCCAGGAATTGCTTGGTCACCTTTGCCCCCTGTTGGATCATCCCCTCTATGTGCTTAAGATGTCCAAAATGAGGATCACGGGCGTCCGTATCCAGAAGCATCAAGGAGACGCGTCCCTGAATGCCGGCAAAGACGTTGTTCAATTCGTGAGAGGCCTGGCCTGTGTGGCTTTGAGCCGTTCTAGGGGCTTCGGTGTTGCCTTGTGGCTCAAGGCCGGCAGCAGGCTCGAGCCTCCGTTTCTGGTCAACGCGCGTCTTTGAACGCCTTTCTTCAAGCCCTGCGGCCCCTTGGTCTTTCACCGCGGGTTGGTTCTCGCCCTTTGTCACCTGAGTCCCCTGCGCCCGAAAGACGCTTCGTAGTGCAGGCGCGAGGCGAGAGATCTTGGGCGAAGTTTTTTTATCCCACCACAGCTCGTATTCGCAGTAGGGACCGCCTTCAAAGAAGCACGTCCTTTCCCATAATCTTGCGGGGGAGAGCTGAAATCCGGTCGGTATCGCCTGGTAGATGCCTTTGGCGAACAGACAGAAATCACGGGTCAGGGGAAGCTCCTTGGACCAGTGCACACGGATCAGGGCATGTGTATCGGAGACCGAGAGGATCTCAATGCTCTGGCCACCGAAAAGCTTGCCGTTCCTTTCTTGGACTCTGCGAATGGCACGCCTCGGGCCGGCCAAGGCCCGGGGCCATCTTGGTTGAGTGCCGCCGTGTTTCGTTTGCCTTCCATGTTCAAAGGCGGCTTTATACACAGCCATGTCGTCGGAGGTGGCCTTTTTGGCTTGCTCCATGATGTCCCGGCACACCTCGATGCTGACACGATTCTTCGGGTTGCTCAAGAAACCCTCGGGATCTTCTCCGTCTGCGAGTCTCCCCTTCAAGGGGGCCCAGAGGAGGTGCAGATTCTCAGGGCGTTTGGCTCTCACGTAGTGGATGAGGGCGCGGGTATTGAAACAGCTTGTTTCACCTTTCATGCGAAGGCATTTCCCCTGAAAAGGATATGCGATGAACCAAAGGGACCGTTCGGGCTCCCACTTCATCCATATGTTGATTGTCGACCGTCCATGTTCATGTGCCCCATTGGCAGGGGACACCTTATAAAGCTTCTTGACCATTCTGCCATAGACCGCTATCAAATACAACACAGACTTGGCTCATGATTGACACTTTGGGACAATGTCCGTTTTCTTGGCTCTACGAGTGTTCTCAAGCCCTTATCCCTCCAGGTGGTCAGCGTCGATCACATGAGGCGGTGCACGGCTTCATCACCCAGCAAGAGGCCTTTGTATGGAAAAAATCATTGTTGAAGGGGGCCACCGTTTACAAGGAACGGTGACCATAAGCGGAGCAAAGAATGCGGCCTTGCCTATACTGGTCTCGGCCCTTCTTGCTGAGGGATGGAGTGTCTATCAAAACGTCCCGGATCTGAGAGATATCAGGACCATAAAGAGCCTACTGACCGACCTCGGGGTCCAGGTAAACACTCAAGGCAGTACCGTCAAAGTCAATGCCGGTACTCTCCGGAGCCATGAAGCCCCTTATGACCTGGTTAAGACCATGCGTGCTTCCGTGCTGGTTCTGGGGCCCTTGCTCGCTCGTCTGGGTCGGGCTCGGGTCTCGCTGCCGGGAGGATGTGCCATCGGTGCGCGCCCCATCAATTTACACCTCAAGGGGCTGGAGCAAATGGGGGCTCACATTTCTCTTGAGCATGGCTACATCGATGCCGAGGTGCCATCCCTCAAAGGAGCGGATATCTATCTCGACACAGTGACCGTAACCGGCACGGAAAACCTCATGATGGCGGCGGCCATGGCCGACGGCGTGACTATCCTGAGAAATGCGGCCCGTGAGCCCGAGGTGGTGGCCCTGGCCACGGCCCTCAATCAGATGGGTGCTCAAATAACAGGGGCCGGGACCCCGGTCGTCACCATTAACGGCGTTGACAGCCTGAAGCCCACGTCCGTTACCATCATACCGGACCGGATCGAAGCCGGCACCTTCATGATCGCAGCGGGTGTGACCCATGGGAATATCAAGATTATCGGGGCTCAACCGGGTCACCTGGCCGCGGTGATCCATAAAGTGCGACAAGCAGGCATCACCGTTGAGCAGGAACCTGATGGGCTGCGTGTCGTCTGCGAGCAAACCCTTTCCAGCGTTGACGTCAAGACCCTGCCCTATCCGGGGTTCCCGACCGATATGCAGGCCCAGTTTATGGTGCTCATGTGCTTGGCCCCGGGCCTGAGCGTTATTTCTGAAACCATCTTTGAAAACCGGTTTATTCACGTGAGCGAACTCCAGCGGATGGGCGTAGACATCAAGGTCTCGGGCCACACGGCCGTGGTCCAGGGCGGCCGACCCATGACCGGGGCCCCTGTCATGGCCACGGACCTGAGGGCCAGCGCCTCATTGATCCTGGCGGCCCTGGCAGCGGAAGGGACGACTGAGATTTCCCGAGTCTATCACATAGACCGGGGCTATGAAGCCATCGAAAAGAAGCTGGCTCAATTGGGCGCCAGGCTGTGGCGGACAGGGGGATCAGCGTCGCCCAAGTGATTGGTAACGTTCAAAAGTTGAGGCAGACCCCATCAGCATGCAGTTAAAGGGATAGGGAGGATCGCTGAACGTAGGCATACAGCCATTGCCACCTACACGAATGGCATAGCTGTTTAAAGGCATTGGATGCCGAAGAGAAGCGATTGTCCCTATCCCGGAGTTGGTCATACACAAACACACGATGCCACAACTTTTGAACGTTACCAAATGAGTTGTTCAAAGTCTCTGTCAATGACCTTGACGTAACATCGCGCCTGATGCACGCCGGCGATCCTCCACAGGTCTATGCCAGGCCCCTGATCCCCGTCCTTCTGGCCTTCATGGGCGGCATCACGATGGGCCTTTATTTGCCCGCACTCCGAGGCGTGTGTTGGGCAGTCTCGGGTGCCTTCCTCTCTGGCGTTTTCCTGGCCTGGAAGGGTCGAAAGGTTCGCCTGCTTCCCCTTGTTCTCTTCTTTCTTCTTGGCTACTGGAGCCTTCAGGGTTGGATCGCACCCCGTCTGCCAACCAACCATGTGTCCCGCTTTATTGACGACCATCCCTGGCATATCATTGGTCGCTTGGATGGCCGTCCTCAGTGCATGCCGGACCGCACACGCTTCACCCTCAGGGCAGAATCCCTTACCAGAAAACGGGCGTGTTATCCGGTCACCGGCGCCATACGTGTCACCGTTCGCGGAACGGTCAACCAGCTTCATTCAGGCGACAGGATCGCCTGTCTGGCAAAGATCAAGGAGATCAGAAACTTCAACAACCCAGGGGGCTTTGACTACCAGCGATACATGGCCTTTCGAGGCATCAGGGCCTCGGCATTCATCTCCAAGCAAGAGTTCTTGATCAGACTCCATGCCGCTGGAACCGGCCGGCTTTATGAACGCCTTCAGCGCGCCAGGGAGGCCGTATCCCGCTTGATCGAAAAGGTTCCGCCGCAGGATGCCAGAGGCCTGCTGAAAGCGCTCATCATTGGAGATCGAAGTGAAGTTTCTCCAGAAACTCGGGCGGTTTTCAATCGGGTTGGGATTTCACACCTGCTGGCTATTTCAGGACTCCACATCGGCATGGTGGCCGTCCTTGCCTTTTTTGCCTTCCGCTATCTGCTGGCGCGATCCCACAGGATCCTTTTGGGGACCTGGGTCACTCGCGGGGCCGCCTTGATGAGTGGCTTGCCGGTGCTCTTTTACGGTCTGCTGGCCGGCATGTCCCCTCCCACTCAGCGGGCGGTAATTATGGTGATGGCCTTTCTCGTCGCCCTGCTGTTGGAACGCGAACATGATATGATCAACACCTTGGCTTTTGCCGCCCTTGCCATTCTGATCATCAACCCTACAGCCCTTTTTGAAGTATCCTTTCAGCTCTCTTTTGTCGCCGTGTTTGCCATTTTGTACACGCTGAAAAAACTTCCCTTTGTGTTGAAACTGAGGAAAGGCCCGTTGACCACGCTGAAGAGATTGGCCCTCTTTTTACTCGTTTCCGCGGCAGCCATTTTGGGGACCTTGCCCATCACGCTGTATTACTTCAACCAGACATCCCTCATCGGGCTCTTGACCAACTGTCTCATGGGACCCCTGGTGGGGTTCGTGGTCGTGCCCCTGGGACTTTTGGCCGTTCTTATTTTGCCGGTCGCCCCCAGCGGGTCTCTTTGGATCATGAAAATGGCGGTTGCCGTGATGCAAGGCGGCTTGAGCCTGGCCGCCATGTTTTCAAAATGCCCTTTTGCTGCGGTGAAGACCGTTACCCCCAGTTTTCTTGAGATCGGGCTTTACTATGTCCTTGCATGGACGCTTTTTAGGTTGAGGCAAAGCCGCCTGGCAAAGGCCCTGCTCTTGGGCATCGCACTCGTTGCCTTGGCAGATGGCGCCTATTGGGCCGAACAACGATTCGGCAATCATGATTTAAGGACGACCTTCATCGATGTTGCACAGGGAAACGCAGCCCTCCTGGAACTCCCCGGGGGGTCGTGCATGCTGGTGGACGGCGGGGGATTTTATGACAATCGCTTTGACGTGGGGTCAAGGATCGTGGCACCCTTGCTGTGGCACAAAAAGATTGCTACCGTGGAGACCCTGGTGCTTTCTCATCCCAACTCGGACCACCTGAATGGGCTTCTGTTTATTGCCAGGCACTTCCATGTGCAGACAGTCTGGATGAACCGAGAGGATGTAGCCAATGAGCAGTACCAAGAGTTGCTCCACATTATTTCAGAAAAAGACATCCGCATCGTGGGATTAGAAGAGCTGTCGAGGCCACGAACCATCAACGGAGTGCGATTCCAAGTCCTTTATCCTCCTGAAGACTTTTTGGAACGCAAAGCCCAAGACCCTTGGCGCACGCCAAATAACAACTCCCTCGTCTTGAAGGTCACCTTTGACCAAGTTTCATTCCTCCTGCCAGGAGACATTGAAGCCGAGGCAGAAAAGGAGCTCACTGCCTTGGCAGGCAGGGCCCTCAAGAGTGACATCCTTCTGGCTCCTCACCACGGGAGCAAGAGCTCCAGCACACCAGGCTTTCTCAATTTCGTGCATCCTGACATAGCTGTTATTTCAGCCGGTTGGAAGAATATGTTCGGATTTCCTCATCAGGAGGTTCTTAAGCGTTATCAGCTTCAGGGTTGTCAGATATTTCGTACGGATCACGGGGGTGCCATTACCATCACCACAGACGGCAGCCACCTGCGTGTCAAACCTTTCTTATCCGGCCGTGCACAACCATACCCTTCCGAAGCATGAGATCACCCCAACGTTGCAAATGGCTTGCGCAAAGCCTTGCTATCTGGATATCATTCGGCAACAATGTGAGTGGTTGGATTCTGCACTGTAAGATGTTCAAAAAGAGTAACATTTTAGCCCTTTGAAAATGCTATCCGCATGCGGACGACTGGAGAGCGAGGTAAACATCCTTCGTGAGCAGCCATAAAAAAATAACCCTCTGGATCATGGCAAGCCTGGGAACCTTTTTCATCTTCCTGGTAGTCCTCATGGCTCTCCTGCCCACGTTAGTCAACCTTGAACCGATCAGAGAAAAAATCCTGGCCAATATTTCCAGGACCGTTGGCGGCCCAGTGGAATGCGAGCGGCTTGATCTCTCATTTTTGCCCCGTCCTCGGGTGGTCATTGACCGGGTTGGTCTATCCATCCCCGAACAAGTGACCGCCAATCTGGGGTCCGTCACCATCTATCCCAAGATCCTACCCCTCCTCAAGGGAAAACTGCGCCTCGCCGAAGTAAAACTGGCAGCGCCCGTTTTCACCGTGAAGGGCAGGAAAAAAGGGCAGGAAAAAGCCAGGGAGCAACCGAAACGGTTTTCTCTTGCGTCTATTCAGGAAACAATCGCTCCTGCATTGGCTGTTCTGGCATCGAAGGCCCCGGGCCTGGTCGTACAGGTGGAAAACGGCCGGCTGAATCTTGGCGAAGCAAACCAGGCTGTTTTTCGGTTCCAGGATATTCGCACCACCATGGATCCCCCCGCCAACCCACTCAAGATGGATATCACGGGCTTCAGTGTCGAGAAGGCCGACCCGAGGGATTCGCACGCCAGGGCGGCAGAATCTCCGACCCCTTTGGGCCTTCATCCGCCAAAGGGAAAATGGGTCATCAAGGGCCAGAGCCTGAAGGCCGCTCTTCATGTGGATGGGGATAAGATGACGGTGTCTCTTGCCGAACTCAATCTCGATCAGCCCCAGATCAATGCCACCGGAACATTTTTTTTGGATCAAACGCCTCCGCGAGTCACCTTGGAACTTGAAGGCAGCGAGGTAGACGTCCCCTCGGTTCGGGACACAGCCCTCACCCTGGCAGGAGATATCCCCGTCACCGGAAAGATCTTTCACGTCGTCAAGGGAGGCCAGGTCCGCCGGATCCGTCTCACGAGTCATGGACGTTCGCTGCACGAGTTGGGCAAGTTGGAAAACATGGTTATTGAAGGCGACATGCTCAAGGGGAAGATCTGCGTACCGAAAGTGCGCTTGGATCTGGACGACGTCAATGGGGCTGTCGTCATTTCTGACGGCATCCTTCACGGGAAAAATCTTGAAGCACGGACCGGCAATACCCGGGGAAGCGAAGGGACCTTGAAACTGGGCCTTCACGGGAAAAAGGCGCCCTTTCACCTGGATCTGCTGGTCCAGGCGGACCTGGCTCAACTGCCTGCCTTTCTGAAACAGGTGGTTGGAAACCAGTCTTTTGCCAAAGAGATGGCCCTTGTCGAAGACCTTAAGGGCCATGGGACCGGGAGGTTGGTTCTGGGCGAAACCACCGGGTCCATCAAAACGCGTGTGGATGTTTCGACATTCAATCTGTCCGGCCATTACCGGCGAATCCCCTATCCTCTGGAAATCATCGGCAAGGGTTTCTCCTATGATGAGAGGACCGTCCAGGCAAAGCAGTTGAAGGGCAAGGTGGGACAGTCCAGCTTTTCCGGCCTTTCCGTCGGGTTTGATTGGAGACAAGAGCCCCGCCTGGAGCTTCAATCCGGGCGGTCCGAGATCGTTTTGGGGCAGCTCTATCCATGGCTTGCCTCGTTGGACAGTATGAGCGTCCATCTGAAGACCTTGAAACGGGCGGAAGGTGTGGTCGCATTCTCTGGACTGCGTTTCAAAGGACCCTTGTTCAAGCCTGCAGACTGGCACTGGCAAGTCCGGGGGGAGATCGGGCGTCTCGCCGTGGAAACGAGCCTGTTGCCGGGGCCCGCACAGGTGACTGGAGGAGACTTTGATGCCACTGAGCAGGCGTTTTCTTTTAGAAACGCCCAGGTCTCCATGCTGGATGCCTCGTCCAACATGTCAGGCGTTCTGGACGACTACCTGAAAGGCCTGAACAGAGTGGATATGACGCTTCAAGGAGATATGGGACCGGAGGCCACCCAATGGGTTTCACACACTATCCGCCTGCCACGCCAGTACTACATCCGCCCCCCCCTGTCTGTGTCGCAGGGTCACCTGGTGTGGCACAGGGGCGCCAAAACCTCTTTTGCTGGCGACCTGGTTGTCCAGCATGGCCCCGAAGTTTCTCTAGATATTCTTCGAAGTCCCGAAGCACTGATGATCAGGGACCTCACGGTCCGAGACGCGGATTCTAGCGCTTCCTTGAAACTGGGCCTTGAAGCGAGGGAGTTCAGTCTGGAATATGCCGGCCACTTGACCAAGACAACCATGGATAACCTTCTGGCTGGAAATCAATGCTGTCATGGATGGATACAAGGAGAGCTCATCGCACGCATTCTCCTGGATCAACCCGCGAAATCCACGGTTCAGGGAAAACTCAAGGGCGAAGATTTTATACTCCCCTTGAATCTGAAACCGCCGGTCAGCATGGACAGCTTTTCTGTGAATGCCGCAACGGACCATGCCCAGGTGGAATCGGCTATTTTCACGTGGGCAGACCAGCGCATGGTCCTTGGAGGAAGTGCCAAGGTCTCCCCGGACGGCGTGGTGCTGGATATGGATCTTTCAGCCGACGCTCTTGAATGGGATAAGGTGGAAGGACTCATGGGGCACGGGCATGGAAACAAAGATATGCCCCAGGACCAAGCGTCATGGAACCTGCCCGTGCGAGGGGCCCTCAGATTGCAAACCAAACAGTTTACATATCATCAGTTTACGTGGAGCCCGTTTCACGCTGACCTCTCTTTTGCCGCCCATGGCGTCCATGTTGCAGTCACCGAGGCGAACTTGTGCGGCATTGCTACGCCGGGAACCCTGAATATATCCCCCGGGGAGCTGCTCCTGGATTTCAAACCGGTATCCAAGAACCAGGACTTGGCCCCAACGCTCACCTGCCTGGGGGAAAAGAAGGGTGTGGTGACGGGCAAATTCGACTTGGACGGCCAAGTCATGGCACAGGGAAGGGGTCAAGGGATTCTCAAATCCGTCCATGGAAACTTGGAGTTCCTTGCCAATAATGGACGCATTTACCGCTATGGGGTGCTGGCCAAGGTTTTCGCTTTTCTCAATCTCACCGAGGTGTTCACGGGACAGTTCCCTGACCTGACCAAGGAAGGATTTGCCTACCATTCCATGACGGCCAAAGGAACGCTTCAAAAGGGCAAACTCGTGCTGAAGGATGCTATGATAGATGGCCCTTCCATGAGCATCGGCTGGGAGGGTGATATTGATCTCGCCGACAAGAAGCTGGACATCAGGGTGCTGGTGGCCCCCCTGAAAACTGTGGATCTCATTGTTGGCAAGATTCCGCTGGTCAAGGATGTGCTCAACGGGACCCTGGTTTCCATTCCCGTGAAGGTAACGGGCGATTGGTCGGATCCAAAGATTACCCCCCTCTCCCCTTCAGCGGTTGGATCCGGATTACTAGGAATGATGAAGAGAACCCTCCAGCTTCCTCTCAAGATCATACAACCTGCGGCCCCGGATAAGAATTGATGCTGGTGTCGTGCAAGGCGGTTTATCCCTCCAGGTTCCCAAAACTGGCATCACTTTTCTCAATATATAACCTTATTTACCCAACATGCCGAATGCAGTTTTCCGCCTCGCCTAATATAACTGCTCGGAAACAAAAGATAAAATACTTCATCTCATGCCTTGGCACGATGCTTTCATACAACCTACGCAGTGGGTTGCCAGTGGATGGAGGTGTGGCGTTTACATATGGGTGTGGCGTTGAATGCGACTTTCTTTGTAGATGTGACTGTATTCGTATTTTTTGTATCTTCTTTCTGCTGTTTGATTTCGGGAGGATGCCTGTTTTTGCTTCGCAGCATTGACAGAATGTTATGACCTCAAGGACAGTAGGGCTTCAACTTGGCTCTGCCTTTATCCTAAGCCCTTGAAGCCAGCGCCTGTCGCCACCGACCAAGATTTGGTTTGCTTGGTTTCAGGGGCTTCACCCAAGGCACGAAGCGAGGTTTTCTCCTTCGTGTGAAACCTCCTTTTTAGGGCCCCGGTGTTATGGAACACACCCGGGGCCTTCTTTGTCCGGGAAGACTCACGCCCGTCTCTTTTCCCGTACCCGGGCTTTCCCCCGTGCTCGACTTCAGGGCCGTCTTCCCTTTGCATAATTATTGCATATTATCATTTTATGATTATGTTGGACAAGAGAAGTGAGGCTCCCAGACCAAAGGTCGGGGCTTGCAGGAAGCAGGCCGGTCAGCCTTAACAATGAGGAGGAACGATGTTTGAAGTTTCAGAAAAAGCAAGAAAGATGGTCAAAGAATTCCTGAAAGGCAGGCCCATGTCGCCCGTCAGAATTCTGGCTTCCATCGGTGGATGAGGAACACCTTCGCTGGCGATGGCTCTGGATGAGTCTCAGGAAGGTGATGAAGTTTTTGATGAGGACGGTTTGTCCTTTGTGGTAGACAGGCAATTGTTTGAAATGGCCAAGCCTATCCGTGTCGATTTTACCATCACGTACAAGGGCGGTGAATTCGCCATTTCTTCTACCATTTTTGAGAACACGTGTTTCCTGGCCGAGGATATTCATTCCTGTCAGAGTTCTTGCAGTCTTTGACGATCACGGGGCAGATGCCGATGGATCCAAGAATGGCGTTGCCCCTGTTTATCTGCCGCCGTCCGCTAACCCGTCTTGGCATTGTGTCCCGTCCCAGTATCGATGGTTTCGTAAAAAGTCGATTTTGCTCACTGCGTGAACAAAAGACTTTTTCGAGTTCATCTTTATTGACGAGGCCCCCCATTCTTGATATCAAGCCAGATGATGAAGCGTGTTGTGTCGATCATGCTTGTGTTTGCTTTGGTTGGGTGTGGTGGAGTGGTACTAAAACGCCAACTCGATCGCGTTGAATTGGGAATGTCCCAAGACGACGTCTTACAGATCCTTGGCGAACCGTACAGAGAGACGGGTCAGGACGTGGCTGATCGTGGGAGCCCTATGGTATGGGAATACAAGAAAGTTGGCATATCCATATCAACGGACGACGATGCCCCCACCCCGGAGGACAAGAAAGCGGAAAGGTATGACATCCATTTTATCAATGGCAAGGTCACCAAAATCACCAGGGCTGTTGATGGAAAAATGGTGGAGTGATCTTGAGGACCGCATCCGCCGATGGTCAAAGCATCAAGGTGCCCAAAGCGCATCGCGCAGGCCGGACCTCCGCTCAATGCGACGGGAGGTGGCGGCGCGAAACACCGCCTCGTCTCCCCATATCTCAACACGCTCCTTGGCGCGAGTGATCCCCGTATAGATGAGTTCCCGCGTCAATATGGGAACATCCCTGTCAGGCAAAAGAAGGAGCACCCGGCCGAACTCGGATCCCTGGCTCTTGTGAACGGTCATGGCATAGACGGTTTCGTGTTCAGGCAACCTGAGGGGATGGAATTTTCGCACCGCACCATCCGGGGCCAAGAAAAAAGCGCGAAGCTCATCATTGGCTCGAGTATCCGGCAGAATGATTCCTACATCTCCGTTGAACAGGCGCAGATGGTAGTCATTGCTGGTAATCAAGACAGGACGGCCGGCATACCATCTTCTCTGTCTTTCTATGAGCTTTTCCCTCTCAAGGATTTGCTCCACCAATGCGTTTAGAGCCATCACGCCGTAGGGCCCTTGTCTGATCGCACATAGAATCCGAAATCTATCGAATCGCTGAAAAACCTCCAGGGTATCCGGGGTGTCACGACCTTCCAGGTACGCTTTAAAGCCTCCCAAGATCTTGTCCTTGAGGATGTGTGGCAACCCATCAGGCCCGGGCAGGTTCCTCCACTTGATATCTCTATATCGGCCGCCCATCAGCAGTGTGATCGAGCGATCAGCGTCGCCTGCATTGACCGCCTGGCTGACCATACGGATACCGCTCTCACTGCCAAAGCGAAAGGTCTTCCGGAGTTGAACAATACAGTCCTCGATGCCGGAACCCTCTTCTCCATCGGACTGTACGAGGATCTCGTATCCCGTGACCTCTTTGAGATGGTTTCGGAAAGACCTTGAAAATCCGTGGACATGACCCGTATCACAAATATCGCCGAGAACGGCCCCCGCCTCCACTGAGGCGAGCTGATCCTTATCCCCCAAGAGGATCAACCGGGCCTGCGGGGCAAGAGCCTGGGTCAGCTTGGATACCAAGGCCAGGTCAACCATGGAGGCCTCATCCACGACAGCTACATCAACAGGCAAGAAGTTCCTGGCGTGATGACGAAAATAGGGGGAGCCGGGAATGCTTCCAAGCAGACGATGCAGCGTCGAAGCCTCTTCGGGTATAGCCTCCTTGATCCTGTCCGAACAATGCAGCCCTGGCTTGCCACGCTTGATTGCTTCCTGCAACTTGGCGGCAGCCTTTCCCGTGGGAGCGGCAAGGGCTATTCGAAGCTTTCTTGAGTGGGGTTGTTCTAAGATCAAGGCCAGGATTCTGACAACCGTTGTGGTTTTACCTGTTCCAGGGCCTCCGGAAATCACACAGAATCTCTTCATCAATGCGGTAAAGGCGGCCACTTGCTGCCAGTCTATGGCTTCACCTTGGCCTGTGGGCCGCGAAATGAAGGTGGCGCCAAAAATCCGTCCCAAACCCTCCCTGAGGCGTGTCAGGTCGATATCTTCTTCATCCTCGAGAACCCGCCTCCTGATCCAATCGGCCAGTTTTTCCTGATAGTCCCAGTAACGGTACAAATACAGCCGGGATCTGTCGTCAAGAATGAGCGGGGCATACTCGCCCGGTTTTCCGACCACAGCACTTTTTCTGAGCTTGTTGCACCAGTCATTCAATCGGGGGCAAACAACACGGTCCTTCCCGTCCTGTCCACCCAATAACCGGTTTCCGTCCACGCTCGTCAGATCAAGACAGATGTGGCCCTGGCTCGTGTAGTGGCTCACCATGGCCGCTGCAAGCCACAGCTCTGGGCTACGGCTACCAGCCAGTCGCCCCATAAAGCCGGCAAAATGGATGTCCAGGGGAGAGAATAGTCCCCCATGGTAAAGCCGGTTTAGATCTTCCTGTTTCATCGCTTCATGACTGACGGCAAAACCCGTTTGGTTCTTCTCCCGATTAGTTGATGGAAAGGGTTCGAGGGGTCAAGGGTTCAAGGGGTCGAGTGTTTCATTTCTAACGATTTCACACTTCCTTATTTGCGATCCAAGCGCGTATCCTTCATCAGGGAATCTTCTTGTTGTTTTGTAAATTGCTAAACATGATGGTTTCGTAAAAAGTCGATTTTACTCACTCCGTGAACATTTTGGGGGCCCTTAAGATGTTCAGCTAAAATGCTAAGACTCGGGCCAACGCCCTCAGACAGTTAGCATTTCTTAACGCTGAAGATCTTAAGTGCCTTTCTCCCAAAATGCTCAATATCGTTCGCAAAATACTTTTTACGAGTCTGTCAAACATAGCTGAGAGGACATTTGCCAAACCTTTAATCGTCTATAATGCTTAAGCATTTTACTCGAACCCTTGAACCCTCGAATCCTTATGATTCTATCAACTCTTTCGGAGATGATCCCAAAATAACTATAAATCATTTGACTTTGTTGAAAGAATCAGGTTATCATATTAGCAATCAATAAAGGGCCGTCTTGATTGGCGGTCCGGTTTCGCTCTCAGGGAAGATCCATTTGTCAAGCGTGGCAACCTGAAGTCTGGAACTATGAGAATTTCTTTGAAAGGAGGGTGTCACAATGGCCGATGGAACTGTGAAGTGGTTTAATGACCAAAAAGGCTACGGCTTTATTGAGCAGGAAGATGGCCCGGATGTATTTGTTCATCATTCAGGGATCAATGCAGCGGGTTTCAAATCTCTCAATGAAGGCGACAGGGTGACCTTTGATATCGAGCAGGGCACAAAAGGTCCGTCCGCAGTGAACGTCACTGCCGTTTAGGTCGTTTTTCAAAGCCGAAACAGGGCATTTCATCGATTCAGATGGAGTGCCCTTTTTTTATCCATAGCCGGATTTCAGGGAACGCCGAATCGTATCCATTCGGGCGGTTCGTAACATGTTACATCTTTCAAACACCGCTCGCGCAAAACGTGGACCAGTCACGAGCAGACGGCAAGGGTTCGCCCATTGCACTGCATCCGCGTCTTGTGCAGTAGATGCCTCGGTTCTACCCATTTTCTGGACACTAGGGCCGAGGGATATCGTTCCTGCCCGTGCGCATCACTCGGGCAACTCGGTGCGGTAATGAATCAACCAGCCCGACGCTCCGATTTCAGCGCGTTCGATGCGGAAAATATTCTGTTTGGCATGAGGATCAACACGGAGCATGTACGAGAGATGCATGTTTTTCTCTTCTCTCATCATGTTCGGCCTGGGGTCCTCGATGAAGGTTTTTCTCTCTTCCACCGTCATTTCCGGGTCTCCTTGCTTTGAAGACAATGAAGCTTTGTTCGTCCCTGCTACGACTGAAACATCATTTTTCGCACCTTGTTACGAGTCCATCAAACTTTTACGCCACAAGTAGTTTACAGATTTCGGACAAAATATCAAACTTCTTTATGCTATCGGCCCTATTTCGTCATGATGCTACGTCTGCCCCATGCCTTGAAAGAAAAGTCAGGAAGAACGCAATCTGAGTTCATCCCTCGGACATGTCACGATCAATGAGGGTTGCAGATAATTCGCTGATCAATTTTCCGGATGGCCTGTCCCTAAAAATACCGAACCCCGGCCCCCTGTCAGGGTCCACGCCGCGCAGGAAGATGTAGTAGACAGCCCCGAAATCTGTCTCATAGTCGTAGCCGGGCAGTCGAACCTGCAGGTACTGGTTCAGGGCAATAGCGTAGATATGATACTGAAGGATGTAAAACGCCTCTCCCATGGCCGCAGCCAGTCCTTCCTGGCCATAATCTTCCACGCTGGTGCCGAGAAGATTTGACTTCCAGTCCACGAGATAGAACCGACCCTCAAATTGAAAGACCATATCCATGAATCCCTTCATAAAGCCCCTGACAGGTGAAAAATGCAACCGTTCAATACGTCCAGGGAAGTCGCCAGGGATCTCCGGCCCGCCACATTTTCTAAACACGTCTTTCAACTCTTTCGGTGATATCGATTTCAAGGGAAAATAAAACCCCAATTCGTTGAGCCGAGCTCCAGTGCTTATGCGCGACAGAGTAAAGGTGTCCCGGGACGGTTCTAGGGAAACGGACAAGACATTGTCGATCATATGGCACAGGGTTTCCTGCCATTGGAGTTCAAACCCATATGTTCTGAGCTTATCGGCCACCAGTTGTTCCCTTGGAGACGGGTCTGCTTGCGAAAAATCCAAGTGCTCGAATATGTCGTGCATGAGTATCCCCGCCCTTGTCCCGCCGGGAAAGGCAAAAATCCCTGAAGGCTCTTCGGGGATGGCTATGCCTTCAGTCACCTCTTGATCATAGGGCTCGGACAAGGCCATGGCATCGTGGTCAGCCAGGCCTGCGGTGTGAGGCTCGCGGGTTGTCAGAGATGAAAAACTTGAAATCTTCCAGGAACGGTCAATGCTTCCTGAAAATTTTCGGCAGACCAGCTGCATCGTCTCACCACGAGCCGGCGAACAGGCCTTTGCGGCCTCCGTCGGCATATCGGACAATCCGATAGCCCCATCAGCCTTGGCCTGGATCGATTCCAGTTCTGCCAGTACCTCTTCATCACTTAAAGCCCTGAACCTTTCCCCCAGAGCGCTGAGCACATCTCGTCCTTTCCATGACCGCGGTTGATGGAAGAGGTAAGCCGGGGCCGATGTCTCAGCCTCATTGAAACGGCCCCAGACGAGGTAACACCGGTTTCTTGCCCGGGTCAAGGCAACATACAGTAACCTCAGATTTTCTGCTAGTTGCTCCTTTTCAGCCAGCACACGGTTCCCATCCATGCCTTCAGAGCCAAGATCAAGCGTTAACAGCATGTGCTCCCTTTCATCGTGAAACGTGAAAGGGTCTCTTGGTTTTCTGAGCCTGGAGCCGTCCCATGCAAAGGGGCAAAAGACAATCGGATACTCGAGGCCCTTGCTCTTATGGATGGTCACAAGTTTTACGGCCTTCTCATCGCTTTCCAGGCGCAGCTGGTGTTCCTCCAACCGCTGAGCATTTGGATCTCTTTGTTCCGAAAGCCATTTCAAGAGTCCGGCCATGCCCAGATTTCTTTCAACCGATGCCCGATGAAGGACTTCCGAGAGATGGAGCACGTTCGTATTCCTGCGTTCTCCGTCGTATAATGACATGAGGCGAGGCATGACCTTTTCTGCTAACAACAGGTAACGAAACATCCGGATAAAACCCTTCTTGTTCCACAGGTCGTGATATCCCTTGAATCTGACAAGCCACTGCTCCCATCCTGCTTCGTCCTTCATGAAACGCTCCAGGCCTTCTCCCTTGACGCCCATCATATCGGTTGCCAGGGCCGCTTTCAGCAGCTTCTCGTTGTTTGGCTCAACAATGCCGGTCAGCAGCCTTTCCATTTCAAGGGCTTCATGGCAATGAAAGATGTCTTCGGTGCTGTAAAGAACGCTGGGGATGGAGAGCCCGGACAGGGCTTCCTGTATGAGACGTGCCTCAACATTTTTTCGTACCAGCACGGCAATGTCACCCTCCTCAAGGGGTCTTTCTCCCAGCCGTATCTTGCTACGTCTGGCGAGATGAAGGAGCCGGGAAATCTCTGCGGCCACAGCCACGGGTATGAGTTTCCGCGCCAGGGTCTTGGTCATCGGTTTGTCGAGTCCTGTCAATTGTTGGGCGCTGAGACACCACAACTGCAACGTCGGTTCGGGCTTCCCGTCGGTGCTGAGAAACTCGGGATCTTTTCTTGCTGCCGGCGTGGCTGGTCGAAACGCAATGGTGTCATAGACAAAGGGATGATCAGCATTGGCAAAGAGGGTATTGATGCCGGTGATCAAATCTGGTTCTGATCGCCAGTTCTCTTTAAGCGTGTATCTGGATGCCACACTGGCGGCCGCGTCCATATAGGCAAAGATATCAGCGTTGCGGAAGCTGTATATGGCTTGCTTGGGATCGCCAATCAGAAACAGGATGCTGTCCTCGGGGCCGAAGACCTTCTTGAAAATGGCATACTGGATCGGATCTGTGTCCTGGAATTCATCGATCAGGGCCGCCCTGTATCTTGCTCTCATGGCGCTGGCCAGCTGATTGCCACCCGCTTGCTCCAAAGCCCGGTGCAGTTTCAACAAGAGATCGTCAAAAGACTGGATGTTTTTCTCCTCTTTCCTCTTGGCCAGCTCTCTCCAGACATCATGAAACAGCGCCGCTTTCAGCCCCAAAAGCCGTTGTCTAAACGCCCCTGCCAGATACTCGTGTTTCTGTCTCAGCTCTTCACAAAGGTCAAAGAAAGGATGGACCGGAGGCCTGTGGTTTTTCTTGACCGCCCCTTTGATTTCGCTTGTAGTAAACTTGTCGAAGCCCTTGTACAAGGCCGCATTTCTGCCCCCCGAGGCCATATAAGCGTCCATGCTCTGAATCCAGCCCGCGACATTGGCCTTTCTGTACTTGGCCCTACTCAGACCTTCATGGGTCGCAAGAATATCTTCTACCTCGATGTGGTCAGATTCCCACGCGAGGCGAGTCCGTTTGAAACACGCTTTGAATTCTTTTTCCTGTAGAGAAGTATCCGGCATGTCAAGCTGAGGAATAATCCTCAGATATGGCTGGCCAACCTGATTGCCGAGAAGAGCAAGGAGGCTGTCCGGGCTGACTTTGTTATCCAGGGCATAGTGAATAAAAAGATGCGATGCCTCGTAGAAATGTCTTCGCCAGAAATCATGAACGATCTCGGCCTTTAGATCTTCCTGGTCAGTGACCAGTTCGGTATCAAATAAACTGCTGCTTTCAAAGGCATTCTCATAGAGCATTCGCCTGCAGAATCCGTGAATGGTAAAGATGGCAGCTTGATCAAAAGCCCGGAGTGCTTCTTTAAGGTGCCTGAGTGCCGCCTTAGAATCCCTGGCTTTTTTCACCAGGTCGTTCAGGAAGCTCTCCTCATCGGAGCCGTTGGAAAATGCTTGTATGGCTCGACGCAGTTGACTGCGAATCCTGTGTTTCAGCTCATCTGTAGCCGCCTCGGTAAAAGTGACGACCAGTATCTGGTCCACGGAAAGGTTCTTCTCCAAAACCAGCCTCAGAAACAGCCCGGAAATCGTATAGGTTTTCCCCGTGCCGGCACTGGCCTCAATGAGATTGGTTCCCTCTAAGGGCGCATGTAAAAGGCCAAATTCTTGAATGCCTGTCATGCTGCAATCTCTCCCTGGCACTTCAAGAGCGCTCCGAAGATATCTTCTGCCATGCGCTCAAATTCTGAATCAAGGGGATCGGCGTTGCCAAAACAAAGTTGATAGTAAACATCTTCGCACTCTCCCCGTTTGTAATCGCTTCCCATCCAAGCATGACGGGCATGACGTAGCGCGTCGTCACGGGATCTGTTTCTTTCCAGGAGCATTTGGACATACGCCCAGGCAGATGCCGGGAAAAAATGGAGGGGCTTGACGAGCCCCTGCCAGTACCTTTGCAGGATCTCTTCAAGAATCTCCGCACTGTTTTCTACTGGGCCATATTCCCAAGCCGTCCACTCGGGTTGCGTCCTTTGAGGGTGCAAGCCTGCCAGCACGCTGGTGCGAGGATAATGGTCGGCCTGAAGGCTATTGAGGACCAGGTGGTGAATCCACAATCTCAGGCGGTCCCTGGGACTCACCCTTGCATAGCGGTACTGCATCAGCCTTCCCGGAAAAACCGCATCCATGGTCCCTGTCACCTTGAAATGGGACACGTCCAAATTGATTTCAATAGGCCCAAGGGCGGGGCTCATGGTGTAACCTTTTGTTTTTTCAACAAATATGTCGATTCCATGACTCAGTTCTTCGTATATGCATTCTCCAACGGCTCCGTGCGGAAGCCGCCCAGTGGCCTTGATCAGAGGCAAGAAATCTTTGAGGCTGCACCCCGAAAACTTTTTTCCCACCAGGTTTTCCTCAACCAGGTACTTTTCCAGACCTTTGAGATCAAACGATTCCCCCTCTTCCAGGATCGAGGCCCTTTCTTCAAGATAGATTCCAAGGCGCTTGTTGAGCAGAAACATGGCCGGATTGCCGAAAAATCGGCACAAGTCGTTCAAATCAACCAGCTTCCACGCTTCTTCCGGCTCTGAAAGACCTTTGGAAATAAACGGCACAGGGCCCTCACGTGCCCTCGACAGGCACTGGGCCGCCTGGCAGTTTGCCTCGGAATAGCTAAACAGTCTCCCGTTATCCTTGAAGTACTCCGGGCTGAAAGCCTGAAGGCGATGTTTGGTAACGATACGGTCCAGGACCTTCGTGGCCTGGACCTCAAAGCCTTGCTCGATGTAATCCATGAGCTCACTGACCAGAACCGAGGGCGGCCCTTGGCTGTTATCCTGGGGGCTTTGACCCACATAACTGATATATAACGTCTCTCTGGCCGAAAGCACGGCTTCCAGAAAGAGGTATCTGTCATCGTGACGACGGGAACGGTCTCCCGGTCTGGGGTGTCTGGCTATGAGATCAAAACCCAATGCTTTGCGCTGCCGGGGATAGGCATCTCCATCCATCCCCACAAGACAGATGATTTTAAAGGGGATGCTTCGCATGGGCAACATGGCACAAAAGGTGATGCCGCCGGCCATAAAACCAAAGCCGAAGCCTTGTTTTTCAAGGTGTTGTCCCAAGTGCCACTTGATGAGGCGCAGATCAATGGCTTCATCGAAACCAGAGACCTCTTGCATATCAGCCAAATCCTTGAGTGTCCGACGGATGACTTGCATGTCACTTTCTGTGTCTTCATCCGGCGAAAAAAATCGCTCAAGAAGGCCTGTCAGTGTCTCGGACCACGCATCCAAGGTCTGCGGTTGACTGAGGGACACGACCTGGGCATAAAGTTGCTCGAAAAATTCAAGAAACACCCCCAATACCTGGGCCTCACCGCCCTCAATATGATCGTACGGCAGGACGCCACCGAACATGTTTTCGTCCTGCCCGGCCATGGCATAGCCCAAGAGGAGTCTTTCCAGGCCGGCCCGCCAGGTGTTTTCCGAAAAGGCGGGAAGGCCGAGTTGACCGCGGCTTTGCCCATCCATGCCCCATCTTATCCGTGTCTCCTTGACCCATCCTTGAATCAGTGCGAGGTCGGTGTCTGACAAACCGAGCTTGCGCCGCACGGCCGGCGATTCCAGGATCGAGAGGACCTGTGAGGCGCCAAAGCGGCTTCCGTATAGATCCAGCACCGCCAGGAACGCATCGATAATCTGGCTTTCTTTCCTCACACCGCGATCTGCTATCGTGAAAGGAAACCTCCTGGCATCATCAGCCTGGACATCGAATACCGCCTGGATGTAAGGGGCATAGGTTTCAATATCCGGCATCATCACCAGGACATCCTTTGGCAACAGGCGCGGATTCTTTTCGAACATGTCAAGAAGCCGGTCATGCAGCACCTCGATCTCCCGCATGGCACTGTGGCATGAGTGGATCTGGACCGAAGTATCATGGTGCGCAATAAGGCGCCTTCCATCCGAGATCTGATTCCTGTCTCGGAGGTTTAAAATGTCGGATTGCAGGCACGAAAGCAGTCTGTCCTCGCCGGGGTCCTGGAAGGATGCCATTTCCTCGCAATGGAACTCATGGAACAAATCAAAGAAATCCCTGCCGAGCTTTCCCATGGACGCCAGGAGGCTGTTCCCTTTTTCAAGGTGGAGCGCTTCCGGGGTCAGATCTTCCCCACCCTCTCTGTCCATGGTTCTTTTCACCTCCCAGTCAGAGACAATATCACCCCAGTATTCCTTGCAGGGATTCATCAGAAAAAGGTTCACCCGGGTAAGGCGCGACAGGCCGGCCAGGACCTCCATGTGAAACCGAGGAAGAGAAGAGATCCCGAAGATCGAAATCCTCTCGGGCAAGCCCTCTATGGCAGCGGAAGATTCTTCAATCGCTTGAAGAAAAGTCTTCCTCAGTCCGGCCCGATGCCCTCTTTCATCACCTTTAACCAGTTCCCTCCAGAGGACCGCCTGCCAGTGGTCTTCCTGGTTTTGTTCCCATGAGAGCATCATTTCCGGACGAAAAAGCAGGTATTGATCAAAGGTGTCTGCAATGCGCTCAGAAAGCTGGAGACATTTCAGATCCCTTCCTCCATCACCAAGGTAGCGCCTGAGGCTCTCAAAGCCCGGCTTTGTCACGCACGACGGGAGGCGCTTCATGATCTTCCAGGTCATCATTGCTGGATCGAAGGGGGAGCGTTCAGGAAGATCTTCAAAGACCTTTCGAAAAATTTCGTAGACGAAGGCGTTGGGGAAGGGAAACCTGCAGTTTGCACAGATGCCGTGGCGCCTGGCAAGTTCTTCGGATACCCAGTGCTCCATGCCTTTGCTCTGGACAAGAATAATCTCTTCAGCCAGCGGCGATGCCGGAGGCGTACTGAGAACCTCGGCCAACGCGTCAGCCAGGATCTCCAATCGGTTGCTTGTGAAGAGTCCGGGGAGTGTCATCGGCGTGTTGTTTAGGTAACGTGGGGGTAAAGCGTGATCCTATCACCAGGCTCTGGAACGATCAGGCTCAATGAGCCTGCCGACTCTTCAAATTCCTGTATCCTATCCATCACCTGGCTTCGCACCTTCCTTTGAATATGGACCAGCGCAAGATGGGATGCCCCGGATCTTTTAGCCATATCAATGGCGCCCGCAACGGTACCGTGTCCGGGGACGTCGCCTTCCGCGTGGAAAGCCTCGTGGATAACCAGCCGGCTCCCTTTGGCCAGGGCGATGCTTTCAGGTGTGGGCCTGCCATCCCCACTGTAGTAGACGGCTGTTTGCCGGGCGTCTATTCTGAGGGCCAGGTCTCTTTGGGGATGAGCGTTTTCGGCAGAGCGAAAAGTCATGCCGAAAACCTGTACCTCTTTGCCTGGCTCCACCTCCACAAACCTGACGGGAAATTCTAACCTTTCATAGAAGCCGGGATAGGCCAGATCAAGACATTGGCGGGCCACAGCCCCAATGCCTTTCTGCCCCAAAAGCGTTAAAACCTTGGTGCGCCCTTCTTCCCAAAATCGAACGAGCAATGAAGGAAGGCCAAAGTAATGGTCGCCGTGAAAATGGGAAATCCAGATGCCATCCAGCGTGTCAGCTTCCGGCACCTCTTTCCAGAACTGGGGAGGAGTCGTAAAGCCGCAATCGAGTAGTAGTGTAACAGGCGAAGCCCCTGTCTTGCAACGAATCAGCATAGAGGTGTTAGGAAACTGTTCGTCAAATGCCTCGCCAACACCCAGAAAAACGACTTCAATCACAGGTTGTTCCAATGTCACACCATCAATGATGAGTCATTGTAAGCGTTATTGCACCTTATGGCTGTCATGGCGGTAATCAACAGTGTTCCTATCTGAACGACCTGATCATTGCAATCATTATATAGATCAACGCCCTTTTGTCCCCTCAAATGCCACAGTACCTCTGCGACAGCACCTCCTTTGTCGGTTTTTCAACGGGAGGAAAGACTGGGCATCATTCAAGAGGATGATTGGAAACAAAAAAGAGCCGTGGCCCGCACCGCTGGATACGGTTTCGGAAAGATCAAACCTGTCTTTGGATAGGCTCCGCTTTCGGTCCCGCCGCGGTTGGCGCCGGAGGCTGGGCTGCTTCTATTATTTCAACTTTATTTCAACTTCTGCAAACACTGCTCCGCAGCAATGGCAATGGGTTCAAGGCTCGGCTCGGAGGAACAATCCGGGTGGCCCGCACATGTGAAGGTGGTCAAATCCGCGATAGTCTTTCCGCCCAGGATCAGGGCGCTGACCGTGTCGATTTCCTTTGCCGGAGCCTGCGCGTCACTGATGATCTGGCCGCCGATGAGCTTTTGAGTCTCCTTGTCAAAGACAAGCTTGATCGTCCAGGGCTTGGCCCCTCGGATCATGCCGTGCTTGCTCCTCGAAACGACCGTGGCACTCACGGTTTCAATGCCCTCGGTGTCCTGGGCCTGGACTTCGGTCAGGCCCGTTGCCGCAAAGGTCTTGTCAAACAGCTTGACCGCCATGCTCATGAGCACACCCGGAAATTCAATCTCATAGCCTGCCAGTCTCTTGGCCGCAAGCCTGCCCTGTATGACGGCCGGCCCGCGAATTTGGCCCGGGACCGCTTTCTTTGTGATAAAATGCTCTTTCTCAACACAGTCTCCTGCCGCCAGGATGTCAGGGTTTGAGGTTTCCAGGTACTTGTTGACCTTGACACCAAACCTCCCTATGTCCAATCCCATATCCTTTGCCAGTTCCAGATTGGCCCTGGCGCCTACGGAAAGGATGACCATGTCCGCATCAAGGCTTTGCCCACCGGCAAGCGCCACCGCTGACACGCGGCCGTCTCGGCCCACAATCCTCGTCACTTCCGCACCCATCTTCATGCTGAGGCCTTTTTCAACAAGATATTCCTCTACTTTGACCGCCAGCTCGGTATCCAACATAAACGGCAGCGGGTGGGCACGACGTCCCACCACCGTTATGTCATAGTCATCCGGCCCCGAGGCCGAAAGGAGGGTGGCCATCTCAAGACTGATGAAACCGGCTCCTATGAATACCAGCCTCTTTGGTTTGCGCTCTTGCAGGAAGGCCCTTATTTTTTCCGCGTCCGGTACCTGCCTCAGCGTAAACACCCCGTCGAGATCATGCCCTCCAAGCATCGGAACCACCGCGCTTCCCCCTACCGCCAGTATCATCTTGTCATAGGGGATCTCACGCCCGTCCGACAATTCCACAATCTTCTGATGAGTGTCCACATGGGTTGCCCGGGCCTTGATCAAGTTGATCCGCGCCTTGGCAAACATCTCGTCCGGGTTTGTGATGGAATCCGCCGTGGCCAGACCGGCCACCACATGGGGGAGGGCTCACCTTACGATAAATCTGTCTTCCTCACTAATGACGGTCACATCCACTTCCGGCATCAGCTTCCTGCTGAGCATGGCAGCAGGCCCGCCCGTACCACCCCGGCCGATAATCACTAATTTTTCACCTTGTTTCATCGCTGTCCTCCTTTCGCGACGCCAGGATAGACATCTGCATCTTCCAAGCAACGATTACCGTTATAGGTATATACTCATAATATTAAGATATACCCGCCGAAGGTATTGTCAAACCATTTTTGAAAAAGGTGGGGAAGCACCTAAACGCCACCATGGGCTGTACCATGTTCACCCGTGTGGCCCGGCATGCAAAATCGCCGCTCATCAAGCCGGTCGGACATAAAGGCACGAAGCACTTCTTCAACTTCCCCGGCAACGCCTCTAATAACAGAGATGCCTGAACCTTCAAGCAGCTTATCCAGGGCCCCGGTAATGCCGCCACAGATCAAGGTCGTAACGCCTGCTCCTTTGAGGGTGGCTACCCGCTCGGCAGGCGGAAGTGTCGCGAGGTGGAGTTCGGTTGTTTCGGTATGACGGTCATGCTCAATGTGAAATACGGAGACTAGGAGGCAGGTGTCAAAAACCGGTGCAACCCGCGCCCGAAATGTTGGTATCGCAACTTTGGCCATGGCGACAGAAGCCCTTGCCGGTCCTTTCCAAGGAGAATGGGTGTCTCATAATGCCTTCTCGCTATCGCCTATGGTGTTCGTCCTCTGCGGGGAACGTGTTTCAGCCCTCGAAAAGTACACTACGAGACACCGGGGGGACTTTGCAGGCCTCGCGCGCAACATCAGAGCAAGGCTTAGATGCATACTTGGCAATACCTATGCCAACTATCGGAGCAATGGCGATACCATGGCATAACTCTTTGAAAAAACAGAATATCCAGATGTGTGGAGAGCCTGCTGTCAAGGGCGCTTGCGGATTCCAGGGGAAACAAAATGCACCATCAAGGCGACAAAGGAACAATTTGAACCAGCACTATTGACACCGTGGCTCTTTTGCTGTTAAACAAAACCATACATCTCGGCCATGCGTGGCAATGTCGTGAGAAATCTTTTGCGAATGCGTCAGGCGTTATCAGCGTTTTCCTAAAATCCATGCAACCAGGCAATGGGATGGGCCAGGTCAGTCCGCTGGTCAGTGCCCATCATCAGATCATTCTGGATAGTATTGCAGACGGCGTTTTCACCGTTGATCTGCAATGGCGTGTTATGTCCTTCAACAGGGCTGCCGAGGAGATCACTGGTATCACCCGGGACGAGGCCGTGGGTCAGCTATGTCATGAGGTGTTCAGGGCCAATGTGTGTGAGACGGGTTGTGTGCTGCGGCAGACCATGGTGAGTGGGAAGCCTATTAGAAATATGCCGATTTATATCGTTCGCGCGGATGGCAGGCGTATTCCAGTCAGTGTGACGACCACCTTGTTACGAGACGAGGCCGGGAACGTGATTGGCGGCGTGGAAACCTTCCGCGATTTGACTATCGTGCATGGCCTTCGCAAGGAGCTTCAAAAACAGCATTCCTTTGGTGATATTGTTAGCAAGAACCACAAGATGCTTGAACTTTTCGCGCGCCTCCCACAGATTGCCGACAGTCATAGTACGGTGTTCATCGAAGGGGCGACCGGCACAGGCAAAGAGATCTTTGCCAGGGCCATTCATAACCACAGCCCCAGAAAAAAAGGGCCTTTTGTCGCTGTCAACTGCGGCGCCCTGCCGGAGACCCTGTGTGGGTCGGAACTCTTTGGATACAAGGCAGGGGCATTTACGGATGCCAAAAAAGACAAGCCAGGCCGATTTGCTTTGGCCCAGGAGGGCACCATTTTTTTGGATGAAATCGGGGATGTTACCTTGCCCGTTCAAATCCGGCTCCTTCGTGTCTTGGAACAGAAGGTATATGAGCCCTTGGGTTCCATCAAGGCGGTTGGGACCAATGCCAGGGTGATCACGGCTACCCACAGAAACCTGGAACAGCTGGTGCAAGAAGGCAGGTTCCGGAGTGACTTGTATTACCGAATCAATGTGGTCAGGATGTCTTTGCCACCACTGTTGCAACGAAAAGAGGACATTCCTCTTCTCGTTGGTCATTTTGTGGAGCGTTTCAATCACCTGACAGGCAAACAGATCATGGGGGTGTCCCATGGGACCATGGCCGCATTGATGCTGCACGATTGGCCCGGCAATGTGCGCGAACTCGAAAATGCCATAGAGCATGCCTTTGTCGTGTGCCGGGGAGAGCTGATTCATCTGAGACACCTGCCCACGCACATTGTGCCGGAGAAGAGATCCATGATTGTTACCACCGGCCTAACCCTTAGGGAGGTTGAAAAACGTGCCATTGAGGAGGCCCTTGAAAGAAACAAGTGGAAAAAAATGGCGACGGCCAGAGAACTCGGGATCGACAAGAATACCCTGAGGCGCAAAATACAGCGGCTCGGTGTCAGCCAGCCGGACTAGAAAAGCGGTATCGTCTGTTGGGTGCAAAAAACAAGGCTCTTGCAAGCGTATTGACTGAATGGAGGGATGCTGTTATAATTTTTTTAAGTTTGATGATTTCGTGAAAAGTCGATTTTATGAATCTGTGAAGCCTCCCCGCCCTTCCGGACGGGGCTTGCGGGGAGCAAAGATTGCCATTTTTGTATAGCTCCCCTTGACCCCGCCCTTCCGGACGGGGCTTGCGGGGAGCAGGCCGGTCAAGTTTTCCACCACAAATTGGAGGAGAAATGGTCTTAACTGAGCGCTTCTAACCATGGTAGAGAGGCGCTTTTTTTGTTTCTCTTGGGAGGTCGAATTTAATTGGCGGCTCAAAATGAAAACTTGAAGCTTGCCCTGGTAGGAGGTGGCACGACCTGTCTGGAGGTGTTACAGAATTACGTAGATCATCAGAATGTTGAAACACCGGAGATTGTGGCGGTAGCCGATATTGACGAAGGCGCTGTGGGATATCAATTTGCAAAACAACTGGGTATGCTGACCACGACAGATTATAGGGATTTCTATCCCCTGCCGGACCTGAATTTTATCGTTGAACTTACGGGCAGCAACGACGTTCGCGACGCTATCATCCGCACAAAGCCGGCCCACATTCAACTCATAGATCATGTTTATGCGAAGTTTTTCTGGGCTGCTTGTAGCTATCTGGTGGACAAGACGCGGTACCTGAGGGAACTCTCCAGGACCAAGGATTTCTTGCGGACGATTTTGGACGGCATTCGTGAGGATATCCTGGTCATTGACAGGGACCTGAACATCGTAGAAGTGAACAAGTCGTATTTGGAAAGACGGGGGCTCGCAAGAGAGGATGTCATAGACAAGCAGTGCATTGCTCTCTTTAAGACCCTGGGCGAACCCTGCCTGCTGGAAGAAGGGACATGTCCCCTTCTGCCCGCAACCCGCCAGGGGATCCCGTCGCCCAGCAGCACGCGTCGATTTAGGGACAAACAGGGCAATGTGTGGCACCATG
>Ga0307442_1000158_pt1 | contig 29332 bp, 22 predicted proteins | sample SalMarWE160430MG_FD_202143 | JGI IMG/M metagenome (GOLD analysis project Ga0307442, IMG submission 202143) | Salt marsh sediment microbial communities from the Plum Island Ecosystem LTER, Massachusetts, United States - WE1604-30 | ecosystem: Environmental > Aquatic > Marine > Intertidal zone >...
CTTCCTACCACCTATAGGGTAAAACGTTCAATTGTGATAAACGCACCTACGGAAAAGGTGCATGAATACGTGGGCAATTTGAGTAAATGGGAGAAGTGGAGCCCCTGGGAGGAGGAGGATCCGACGTTGGTTGTAACGCTCGGGGAGAAAAAGTCAGGAGTCGGAGCGAGTGAGTCGTGGGTCGGCGACAGCGGCGACGGAGCGGTTACGATAACGGAGTCATCGCCGTCAAGAGGAGTCGAATACGATCTCCTGTTCAACGGAGGGGAATATGAGAGCGAGGGCTCGATCGCTTATGAAGCGCTTCCGGAAGGGAGAACGGAGGTGACCTGGGCGATGTCAGGGGATATGGGAAAGTCGGTGACGGGAGGCTACTTCGCGCTTTTGATGGATTCGATCGTGGGGAAAATGTTCGACAAGGGGCTCGCTAACCTTAAAAGTGTAGTCGAATCACAGGGCGGGAATAATAAGCAGACGAGCCGGTAATCATAGTTTTAAATCCTTCAATACATCGCAGCTGAATTCCTTGTATAAGGAAATTTATCTAGTAACCTTAATAAGTTATGAGTCTCGATAGAGAGAAAATCGCATCCGTGCCGACTTCCACGGGCGTTTATCTGCTGAAGGATAAAAAGGGCAGATCCCTGTATATAGGAAAGGCGAAAAACCTGAGAAGCAGGGTCCTTTCATATCTGGGAGAAGGGGAGGAGCTGCAGCGCCCGCACATAGCCTACGTCATGAATGAGGCCGAGGACGTGGACTATTTCGTTACGCGGAATGAGCGGGAAGCACTTATACTCGAGAACTCTCTCATAAAGCAGAAGAAGCCCAGATACAACATAAGACTAAGGGACGATAAAAATTACCTCTCGCTGAGGCTGGATCCGAGAGAAAAGTTTCCCAGGCTTTCGCTTACGAGGAGGGTTCTCAAGGACGGGGCCGTGTACTACGGGCCGTTTGCATCGGCTGACGCGCTAAAGAAGGCGAAGAGGCTCATTCACAAGGTGTTTCCGTTAAGGGACTGTACGGACGAGAAGTTCAGGAGACATTCGTCGAGGCCGTGTCTCAGCTACTATATGGGGCAGTGCCTGGGACCGTGCGCGGGGAAGGCGGGGGAGGAAGAATACAGGGATACGGTTGACCAGGCGAAGATGTTCCTGAGAGGGGAGAAGAGGCGCATTATAGAGCTGCTTAGGGACAATATGGAGAAGGCTTCTGAGGAGATGAGGTACGAGGACGCGGCCCACTACAGGGACCAGGTGAAGCTTCTCGAAAAGAATCTCGACGATCAGATGTTCGTCACGCCGGATACGAAGGACAGGGATATAGTGGGATTTCACAGGGAAGGGAAGAACATCGAGTTTGCCGTGCTGTTTTCACGGGGTGGGAGCCTTGTCGATAAGGCCGAATATTCGTTTAAAAACGCCGCGGGTACGGAAGAAGAGCTCCTGGCGGAGTTTCTGTCGCAGTTCTACGGCGGGAGCAGGTTTATACCGAACGAGATAGTCATTCCCGCTGAAATTGAGGGTAGGGGGGCATTTTCCGATTGGCTCTCGGAGCGGCAGGGCAGGAAGGTCTCGATAGAGGTGCCGGAGAGAGGGACGAAGGCGAGGCAGGTCGAGCTTGCGAACAGGAACGCGCTCGAAAGCTTCCAGAGAAAGCACGCGAGTGAGCTTAAAGAGCTTGATCTTCTGGAAAGAGTACGCTCGGCGCTTCATCTCGGAAGGATTCCCTCGGCTATAGAGTGCTTCGATATATCTAATACTCAGGGAGACCTGGCAGTCGCCTCCCTCGTCAGGTTCGAGAACGGAAAACCCGCGAAAGAGGGCTACAGGACATACAGGATAAAGACGGTCGAGGGTCCGAACGATTACGCCATGATGTACGAGGTCTTGAGGAGGAGGCTTACGAGGGGAGAGGAGGAGGGGTGGGAGCCGCCGGACTTGATACTCGTTGACGGCGGAAAGGGGCAGCTCAACATAGCGCACGAGGCCCTGGCCGATATCGGATACGTCGATGACGTCGACCTTGCGTCCATAGCGAAGGGCAGGGAAGAGGGAGAGAGCGACAAGATATACATCTACGGCAGGAAAAACCCGATCATATTCTCGCCGAATTCTCCCGTTCTGTTCCTGCTAATGAGAATAAGGGACGAGGCCCACAGGTTTGCGATCGCGTATCATAAAAAACTCAGGGGCAAGAGGGCGCTCAGGTCCGGACTGGACGACGTGCCGGGAATAGGTGTGAAGCGTAAAAAGGAGCTTATAAAGCGGTTCGGGAGCGTGTCCAGGATAAGGGAGGCAACGGTGGAGGAGATAGCATCGATACCCGGGCTTAACAGGCGGCTCGCCGAGAGCGTGAAGGAGCATCTGGCTCGCTAACATGCTGTAATTACACGTTTTCCTTGACTTCTCCGAGATACTTAATCTCTAATTCCCTGAGTTTTTTAATCTGATCCCTTTTCTGCGCCGCCGTTTCGTACTCCATGTTCTTAGCGGCTTCTTTCATCTCCCTGTCGAGATTGCTTATGGTCTGAGAGATCCTTTCGGGCGGGACGTCCGGCTCCTCTTCCGTTTTTTCAAGCGGGACTGTATAGTAGTCGGCCTCATATATCGTGGAGAGTATGTCGTTTACCGATTTTTTTATGCTTACGGGAGTAATGCCGTTCTTCTCGTTGTATTCCTCCTGTATTAGCTTTCTTCTCCTCGTCTCGGATATGGCTCTCGCCATGGAATCGGTGACCCTGTCGGCGTATAGTATCACGCGCCCGTTTACGTTCCGCGCGGCGCGCCCGAATATCTGGATGAGCGAGGTCTCTGAGCGGAGATACCCCTCCTTGTCGGCGTCGAGTATGGCGACGAGAGAGACCTCCGGTATGTCGAGCCCCTCTCTGAGCAAGTTAATGCCTACGAGCACGTCAAATTTTCCGAGCCTGAGGTCTCTTATAATCCCTATTCTCTTGAGCGTGTCGATGTCGGAGTGAAGATACCGAACGCTTACTCCGAGCTCCCTGTAATATTCGGTCAGGTCCTCAGCCATCCTCTTCGTAAGGGTGGTGACGAGCACCCTTTCTCCCGCCGCGACCCTCTTACGTATCTCTTCCAGAAGGTCGTCTACCTGCTTGTCGGCCGGCCTAATCTCAACTTCGGGGTCGGCCAGTCCGGTCGGACGGATTATCTGCTCTGTAATTACACCGCCGGCCTTTTCTATCTCGTAAGGGCCGGGCGTGGCGGAGACGTATATCACTTGATTTACTCTTTTTTCAAACTCCTCGAAGTTAAGCGGCCTGTTGTCGAGCGCCGAGGGCAGTCTGAATCCGTGCTCGACGAGGCTAAGTTTCCTGCTCCTGTCCCCGGCGTACATTCCCCGGAGCTGGGGGATCATCTGGTGGCTCTCGTCTATGATCATCAGGAAATCGTCCGGGAAGTAATCGATCAGCGTCCAGGGAGGCTGGCCGGGAAGCCGGCCAGATATGTGCCTCGAATAGTTCTCTATGCCGGAGCAAAACCCCATATTCGTAAGGAGCTCGAGGTCGAACTTCGTTTTTTCCTCAATCCTCTGCTTTTCGAGAGCCATTCCCCTGTCGTCGAAATACTTGATCCTTTCCTCAAGCTCTGCCTTTATTTTCTCAATGGCCTTTTCGTGCCTGTATTTGGGGGCTACGTAGTGGGAGCCCGGGTATATAGCGGCTTTTTTGAGCGGCCTGAGCGTCTTGCCCCTGAGCGGGTCTATCTCTTTTATCGAGTCTATCCGGTCTCCGAAAAACTCTATCCTGAGTGCCGTATTGTCGTGGTGAGAGGGGAAGACGTCCACTATGTCTCCCTTTACGCGGAAGCTGCTCCTGTAGAGGTCAAGCCCGGTCCTTTCGTACTGTACTTCGGAGAGCTTCTGCAGGAATTTGTCCCTGTCGAGCTCCATGCCCTCCTCCACCATGGTAAGAAGTCCGTAGTAGTGCTCCGGAGCGCCGATTCCGTATATGCAGGAGACACTCGCGACTATGATTACGTCCCGCCTCTCGAAGAGCGACGTGGTGGAGGCGTGGCGGAGTCTGTCTATGTGCTCGTTTATCTGCGCGTCCTTTTCTATATACGTATCGCTCGAGGGTATATAGGCCTCCGGCTGGTAGTAGTCATAGTAGCTTACGAAATACCTCGCGGCGTTCTCGGGGAAAAGCTCCTTTAACTCCCCGTAGAGCTGTGCGGCGAGGGTCTTGTTGTGAGCGATTATCAGGGCAGGGCGGCCCACGTTGGCAATGACGTTGGCTATGGTGAACGTCTTGCCGCTGCCGGTGACGCCGAGAAGCACCTGATGCCTGTCGCCTCGAAGCACCCCTTCCGTAAGCTCCCTTATTGCCTCGGGCTGGTCGCCCGTCGGGGAGAATTCGCTCCTGATTTTAAAGCCCGTTTTCATAAGAATGAGTTTATCACACAGTTCAAAAGCGGGTTAAAAATAAAACCGTATCAATTATAATAATATTTGACGTGACAAACGCTCATATGATTCTGGAACAGTTTCATCCCTCCGTGGCGACCTGGTTTCAAAGAGAGTTCGAAGCGCCGACGGAGATACAGGAAAAGGCCTGGCCGGAGATCAAAAAGGGCAGGAATACCCTTATTTCCGCCCCTACGGGGTCGGGTAAGACACTGGCTGCGTTCCTCTCCGCGATAGACGACCTCGTGAAGGAGGGAATAAAGGGACGGCTGCCTGACAAAACGATGATTGTTTATGTTTCGCCGCTCAAGGCGCTCAGTAACGACATCGAAAACAACCTCAAGAGGCCGCTTGCGGGGATAAACGAAGAGCTCGAGAGGGCCGGGCTTCCCGAGGCGGGCATAAGGGCCCTGGTCAGAACGGGGGACACGCCTTCCTCGGCCCGTACCAGAATGACCAGGAACCCGCCCCATATACTCATAACCACGCCCGAATCGCTCTACCTGATACTTACGAGTAAGAACGGACGGAAGATGCTGTCCGGCGTGCGCACTCTCATAGTGGACGAGATACACGCACTCGTCGGCAGCAAGAGAGGCTCTCATCTTTCATTGTCCATGGAGAGGCTGAGGGAGCTTACATCGGAAGAGCTTTCGTACATAGGGCTTTCCGCCACGCAGAAGCCGATAGAAAAGGTCGCGCGCTTTCTCGTGGGCGGCGGAGACGGGGAAAAACTGGACTGCGTGATCGTGGACGCCGGACACAGAAGAGAGCTTGAACTTTCGGTTGAAGTGCCCCGCTCTCCCCTTACCGCGGTAATGCCTAATGAAGTGTGGGATGAAGTATACGAAAAGATCGAAGAACTGATAAAGGCTCACCGAACTACGTTGATATTCGTTAATACGAGGCGTCTGGCCGAGCGCATGACGCATAACCTGACGGACAGGCTCGGTCAGGAGGCGATTGCGGCCCACCACGGCAGCATATCGAAGGAGCTCCGCCTGAATGCGGAGAGACGGCTCAAATCGGGCGAACTGAAGGCGATTGTGGCGACGGCGTCACTGGAGTTGGGTATAGACATGGGGTCAGTCGATCTTGTGTGCCAGATAGGGTCGCCCAAGTCTATAGCGACTTTTCTGCAGAGGGTAGGGCGCTCGGGGCACACGGTCGGAGGAACCCCCAGGGGAAAGATATTCCCGCTCAGCCTGGACGAGCTCGTAGAGTGCGCCGCGCTTATAGACTCTGTCAGAAGAGGGGAGCTCGACAGCATAATCATGCCCGAAAAACCGCTCGACGTTCTGGCGCAGCAGATAGTGGCCGAGGTGTCTTGCGGCGAGAGGGGAGAGGAAGAGCTCTATGACCTCTACAAGAGGGCTTATCCGTACAGGGATCTGGAAAGAAAGGAATTCGACGATGTCCTGAAGATGCTTTCGCTGGGCTTCGCGGCTCAGCGGGGCAGGCGGGCTGCCTATATACATTACGACATGATTAACGGCAGGCTGAGGGCGAGGAAAGGCGCGAGGTTGGCGGCGATAGTTTCGGGCGGAACCATTCCCGACAGCTTCGATTACGATGTGATACTGGAGCCTACGGGCACTTTCATAGGCACGGTAAACGAGGACTTCGCGATCGAGAGCACGGCGGGGGATATATTCCTGCTGGGGAATCATTCCTGGAGGATTTTAAAGGTAAACGGCGGGAAGGTACGCGTAGAAGACGCGGGAGGCCTTCCTCCGACGATACCGTTCTGGTTCGGCGATGCTCCCGGGAGGAGTCCGGAGTTTTCCGAGGCCGTTTCCAGACTGCGCGAAGATGTGTCAGAAAAAATAGGAGATATAAAGGGTTTCATAAAAGACAACGATGTCAACGATGGATTCCCGCACGATGAATGGAAGGCCGATGCAATTAATCTGCTGACCGAAAGAGTCGGGCTCGGTACAGACGCGGCCGACCAGATAGTTACGTATCTGGCAGCAATAAAAGCGGGTCTCGGCGTTATTCCGACTCACGAAAAGCTTGTAATGGAAAGGTTTTTCGACGAAGCAGGCGCAATGCATCTGGTGATCCATTCTCCCTACGGAAGCAGAATGAACAGGGCGTGGGGCCTTTCACTGAGAAAGCGCTTCTGCAGGAAATTCAACTTCGAGCTTCAGGCCGCGGCGACGGAGGACTCGATTATACTGAGCCTCGGGGCAACGCACAGTTTTCCTTTGGAAGAGGTCTACTTCTATCTTCACCCTAATACCGTAAGGCACGTGCTGACGCAGGCGCTTCTGGACTCCCCGATGTTCGAAGTGCGCTGGCGCTGGAACGCGAGCACGGCGCTTGCCGTATTGAGAAGGTGGACGGGGAAAAAGGTGCCCCCCGCCGTGCAGCGAATACATTCGGAAGACCTCATCGCGCAGGTATTCCCGGACCAGATAGCGTGTCTCGAAAACATATCGGGAGAGAGGGAGATACCAGACCACCCTATAGTCAATCAGTCCATACACGACTGCCTGTACGAGGCTATGGACATAGAGAACCTGGAAAGCCTTCTGGCCGATATACATTCGAAAAATATAGAGCTTATAGCGCTAGATCTGACGGAGCCGTCGCCGCTGTCTCAGCAGATACTTAACGCGAGGCCTTACGCGTTTCTCGACGACGCTCCGCTGGAAGAAAGGAGAACTCACGCGGTCCAGAACAGAAGGTGGCTCGATCCGTCCGAGGCGGCGGAGCTGGGGAGCCTGGACATGGAGGCTATAAGAAAAGTAAGGGAAGAGGCGTGGCCCGGAGCGGAAAGCGCCGACGAGCTGCACGACGCTCTGGTATTAAGCGGATTCCTGACGGAGGAAGAGGGAGAGAGGGGAGACGAAGCCGGCGGATGGAGGCCTTATTTTGAAGAGCTTGCGGACGGGGACAGGGCGGCCGCGTTAAAAACGGAAGAGGGACGAATATTCTGGGTAGCGGCGGAGAGATTGCTGCAGATGAAAAGTATTTTGCCGGACGCCGCCGCGGTCCCCGAGATTCATATACCGGAAAGACTGAAAGAGAACGATGTATCCAAAGATCAGGCGCTCGTGGAAATGATCAGGGGCAGGCTGGAGGCCCTCGGCCCTGTTATCGCGGTAGATATCGCAGAAACGTTGGGTATTTCGGTATCGGAGGTGGAGCGGGCGCTCACTATATTGGAAGGGGAAGGGTTTGTTTTCAGGGGAAGCTTCACGCCCGGCTCGGAGGGGGTGGAGTGGTGCGAGAGGAGGCTTCTTGCCAGGATTAACAAGTACACGCTTACGAGGCTACGGAAGGAGATAGAGCCAGTCACTGCGGCGGATTACATGCGGTTCCTGTTTTCATGGCACGGGGTTGATTCCGGAGACAAGCCCGAGGGCGTCGAGGCGTTGAGGGCCGTGCTCGATCAGATGGAAGGATTCGAGGCCTCCGCCGCTTCATGGGAGGGGGACCTGCTGTCGTCCAGGCTAAAGGAGTACGATCACGCATGGCTTGACTCGCTCTGTCTTTCAGGCGCCGTGGTATGGGGAAGGGTCAGCGCCCCTAACGGCGGTAACAGGAAATCCGGCCCTATAAAGACGACGCCTGTCGCCATAGTAAAGAGAGCGAATCTCAGAATGTGGAAGAGGTTTTCTCCTTCTCCGGAGGATGCCGCGGAGAACCTGTCTCACGGTGCGGCGGAGGTGCTGAATTTTCTAGAGACAAGTGGCGCGTCGTTTTTTGAAGACATATCGTCCGGAGTAAAGAGGCTGAAGACGGAAGTGGAGAATGCGATAGCCGAGCTTGTGGTGAACGGTATGATTGCGTCCGACAGCTACACCGGACTTAGGGCACTGCTCGTAAGCTCGAAATACAGGACGGCGAAAGGGAGGCGCAGAAGGCTGAGATTCGACATGGAAGGGGCTGGAAGATGGTCCGTTATAGAAAAAGGGGATAGAGAGGAAGGGAAGTCGAGGGAAGACGTAAGGGCTCTGGCCGGGACGCTTTTGAGGAGGTACGGAGTGCTGTTCCGGAGGCTCGTGGACAGGGAGAGCTTTGCCCCTTCCTGGAGGGAGCTCGTACGCGAGCTGAGGCTCATGGAGCTACGGGGGGAGGTGAGGGGCGGAAGGTTCGTTGACGGCGTATGGGGGGAGCAGTTCGCACTTCCCGAAGCGGTTGCGAGACTGAGGGAGACGAGGCGTAATCGGAAAAACGGGACGCTCGTATCCATAAGCGCCGCCGATCCGCTGAATCTTACCGGCATAATTACGCCGGGCAGGAGAGTTCCTTCTCACTACAAGAACAGGATCCTCTACAGGGACGGCGTGCCCGCCGCGGTTAAGGAGGGAGAAGAGATCAGGCTGTTGAGTAAATTCGACGGGGAGGAGGAATGGAGCATAAAGACGGCCCTCGTAAAACGGAGCTTCTCGCCCAAGCTGAGGGCGTATCTGGGGAAGGGAGTCGCATAGGAAAATTGAAAAATTCAGACGTCCGATAATGTTCCATTATGTAAACTTGCAAACGGCAAAATATATAGTTATTTCAGATAGTTAGGACAATAAAGAGAAAACATGCCAAAATCACTGATTTTGCCGAAAATCGCACTCTAATAATTACAGCCGGTTACGGCGCATTATTAAACCCGGAAGCGCCCCCGGCTGTCAGGTCATTAACAGCGTGTTAACAGTCCCATAATCCTCTCTTAATTTCTCCGTGGTTAAATGTAGTTGATAGGAGTTATCAGAGTAGGCTATTTGAGGAGTGTGGGAATAGAACGTGCGAGGGAGTCGGCGGAATGGAGGGCGGTGAGCCGCGGAAGGGTAGACGAAATTGTCAGAAGGGCAGGGCGGAGGTTGAGGAAAGCCGGGTCTTGCTCCGGGTGCGGATACCCGGTCCGGACTGAATCGTTCCCCGCGCTGTGCGTCTACTGCGGACACTCGCTCGAGGTGTGAATTTTCTAGGGCGAACCTTCCGGGTTTCGGTTTAACCGAGCCCTAACTCTTTTACCTTTTCGGCCACTTCGTCTGCGTGCTCCGTGGCCTTGACCTTGGACCAGATGTGCCTAATCACGCCGGACTTGTCGATCAGAAATGTCACTCTCCTGGCCGAGCCGGAGTCGCTTTCCACCCCGTAGGATTTGATGATCTCTTTGCTCTTATCGCTCAGGAGCGGGAAGTTGAGATCGTATTTGTTTTTAAATCCCTCATGTGACTTGACGCTGTCGGTGCTCACGCCGAGGACCTGCACCCCCAGCTTTTCGAGGTCCTTCATGCCGTCCCTCATGGAGCAGGCTTCTTTCGTACAGGTGCTCGTGTTGTCCTTGGGATAGAAATAAAGGGCGACGGTATTTTCCCCCTTGTAATCGCTCAGCTTTATGGTTTCGCCTCCGTAGGTTTCGGCCTCTATGACGGGCGCTTTGTCTCCGATCTTTAGTGTCTCGGACATTGTGAAAATCCTCCCTGCGGTAATTTAGGATTTGAGTATAGCTGATGAACGGAATTGCGGAAGCCGGGCGGTACTAGGTACCGAATTTATGAAGACATAATATTCGAGCCCGAATCGGGCATAGGGCTATAAAAAGAGGCCGTCGGAATTGAAAAGCTAATAGGGACGGGAGGATGAAGAGTTATCCACAAATGTATATGCATAAAAGCAGCGGGAAAATCTTCCCCATTCTTTAAAGCCGAGTATTAACTATCGTTTTTTTATCCACACCTATTAAGGTGACGGTTTAAGACCGTGGTTTAACTTATGAAGATGATTGCCGTCGGACAGATGTGAAATAAATATCACCCTCTAATTTTGAATTCCTACAGCGGGGGACCGATGTATATCTGAAGAGGGATTTCAATGAGCGCGGTTTATGCTGCCTGATTATAGAAGAAGGCTGAGTTTATTGTCGGCTTTATTTTCCGCCGAGTAGAGACCCCAGTATTCCGCGAAGGAACCTCCGCCCTTCTTTGGAGGCTATCGTTCTGCCGAGCTCACGGGCGGCTCTTTTAGCCATCGTCCCCATTATGCTGTCGCTTCTGCGTCCCGGTTTCTTTTTAGATGGCGGCGGGGTCTTGGGTGTGGATTCCGCGCGTTTCTTGAGCATCTCGTAGGCCGATTCGCGGTCCACGGCTTCTTCGTAAACTCCCCGGAGAGGGGAATTCCGGATGACGAGGCTTCGCTCCTCCGGCGTTGCCGGACCGATGCGGCTGAACGGAGGATGGATAAGCGCGCGCTCGACTATGTTCGGCCTTCCTTTTTCATCCAGGAAGGACACGAGGGCTTCTCCGACGCCGAGCTCTGTGATTACGGTTTCGGTGTCGAGCGCGGGATTGGTTCTGAAGGTTTCCGCGGCGGCCTTTACGGCTTTCTGGTCGCGGGGAGTATATGCGCGGAGCGCGTGTTGTATGCGGTTTCCGAGCTGCCCCAGGACGGTGTCAGGTATGTCGAGCGGATTCTGCGTGACGAAGTAGACGCCGACCCCTTTTGAACGTATGAGCCGCGCAAACTGTTCTATTTTTTCGAGCAGGGCCTTCGGGGTATTATCGAAAAGCAGGTGAGCCTCATCGAAGAAGAATACGAGCCTGGGCTTTTCCGGATCGCCCACCTCGGGGAGCTGCTCGAACAGCTCGGAAAGGAGCCACAGGAGAAGGGTAGCGTATATGCCGGGCGAGCGGATGAGCCTGTCCGCCGAGAGGATGTTTATCACACCGCGCCCGTCGGCGTCCGTCTGGAGCAGGTCGTCGAGGTTGAGCGCCGGTTCGCCGAAGAATACGTCCCCTCCCTCGTTCTCAAGGGATATCAGGTTACGCTGGATGGCGCCGACGCTTGCGCGGGAGATATTGCCGTACTCGGTCACGAACTCGGAGGCGTTGTCTCCGACGTGGCGGAGCATGGACTGGAGGTCTTTCAGATCGAGGAGGAGAAGACCGTTGTCGTCGGCGATTTCGAACACCAGAGTGAGCACGCCGGCCTGAGTGTCGTTCAGGTTGAGCAGGCGGCCGAGAAGCAGAGGCCCCATTTCCGATATTGTCGCGCGGACCGGATGCCCCTGTATACCAAAAGGGTCCCAAAAGGCGACCGGAGAGGTACCAAATACGAAATTTGTAAGGCCGAGAGCGTTTAGGCGCTCCGTGATTTTGGGATTCTCCGTTCCGGGGCGGCAGAGCCCGGAGAGGTCTCCCTTGACGTCCGCCATAAAGACCGGCACTCCGAGCCTGCTGAAGTTCTCGGCAAGCACCTGAAGCGTGACGGTTTTGCCCGTGCCGGTAGCGCCCGCTATGAGTCCATGCCTGTTCGCCATCCTCGGGAGGATGAACAGGTCGCGCTCTCCTTTGGCGACTATCAGGGGTTGATCCATGCCGTAAATGATTACTATTATCCGGCGGGTTGTAAAGAGGGTATAGGACTGGGTTTATTTTCCCTTTCTCAGCCGTTTTAAGAGGGCTATGTCGGCAGCAACATCATCCGGAGGTATCTCTACTATCATGTTCAGTTTTTTGAGGACAGGGTGGCTTATTACGGCTTTGAACCCGTCCCTGCCGATCTTGCCTTTGCCGATTTGCTCGTGCCGGTCCTTCTTCTCTCCGAGGCCGATCTTGGAGTCGTTTCCGTGGATGAGTTTTATCCTGCCGGGGTCGATGACGGACGATAATTCGTCCATGGTTTTCTTTAGCGCGGAGGAGGTGTGGATGTCGTAGCCGGAGGCGAACAGGTGAGCGGTATCGATGCAGACGCCGACGCTCGGGTTATCGATGCCGTCCAATATGGAGGCGAGCTCATCGAACGTGTCGCCGATGGTGTCTCCCTGGCCGGCTGTATTTTCCAGAAGCAGGAGGGAGGAAAGCTCGTCGGCGCCGTCTAGGACGCGATTTAAAGAGTCCACGACCATATCGACGGCGTCCTTTCTGTCCATGCCTCTGGAGCTGCCGAGATGGGTCATGACGTACTTTGCCCCGATGGTGCTGCTCCTTTCAAGCTCCTCGCGGATTATGGCTATGGACGAACTTCTCAGCTCCTTTTTCTCCGAGGCGAGGTTGATGTAGTAAGGCGTGTGGACGTAGTAGTCGGTGAGGTCGTGCTCGCCGCATTCGGCCAGGAAGGAGTCGACGAGATCCTTGCCGAGGGCCGGGGGTTTGCCGCCCCGGGGAGAGCGTGTGAATATCTGGAAGCACTCGCAGCCGATATCGCTTGCGCGCTTGGGGGCCTTATCAATTCCGCCCGCAATTGATACGTGAGCGCCGAATTTCATAACAGCCGGTAATTGTACCGGATTTGCGGAGTGGAAGGGAAGTACAGAGGCAATTTCTAATACCGCTATTGCAACAATTTTATCAATTTGTAATCCATAAGAATACTAAAAGATCTTTTAATGTTTTCGTACGCGATTCTTTAATAAAAGAAACAGAATGAGTGCAATAGCGGTATTAGAAATCGGCGTAATACGTTGTATTCATTACCGAATCTGACGACCGATAATATATCTTATGTAAACTATATTCTTCGAGAGCTCAAAGATGTTTCGATTAAAGACGACCTCACCGGTTTTCCGGTGTGAATCATCTTTTACCACCCTATTCCGTTTTTGTGAGTGGTTTCAGTACCGTTACGTGGCCCATTTTCCGTCCGGCGCGGACTTCTGATTTTCCGTACAGGTGGATGCACCCGTCCTTCGTCGCGTACCATTTTGCCATCTTCCTGACGTCGCCTCCGAGGAGGTTGGTCATAACGGCGTCTGAATGACGCTCCGGGGAGCCCACGGGAAGACCGCACACGGTGCGCACGTGCTGCTCGAACTGCGAGACGGCGCAGGCGTCTATGGTCCAGTGGCCGGAATTATGAGTTCTGGGAGCGATTTCGTTTGCCAGGATGCGGCCGTCCTTCGCAACGAACATTTCGAGGCCGAGCACGCCCACGAGATCCACTTTCGCGGCCAGAAGGAGCGCTATACCCCGGGCCTGCTTTGCCGTTTTATCCGGTATCGAAGCGGAAACAGTGCTTTGCCACAGTATATGGTTCTTGTGCTCGTTTCTCACCGGTCCGTATAGGGCGGACTGCCCCTTCTTATCCCGCGCGACTATGACCGACACCTCGCAGTCGAAATCGACCGGCTCTTCGAGTATAAGCTCCCTCGATCCAAGCCTTTTCCAGCTCTTTTTCGGGTCGTCTCCCGCCCTGTGAACGAGCTGGCCCTTGCCGTCGTAGCCGAAACGCGTGGTCTTTAAGATAACCTCGCCGAGCCCCGTTTCCCGGAGCGCTTCTTCGAGATCGGACGGGCTTCTTATGGGAAGCCAACGCGTAGTGGGTATTCCTATGTCGTTTAAAAACCGCTTTTCGGATATCCTGTTCTGGGCTATCTCAAGGAGCTTGCCGTCGGGGTAAACGGGTTTATATTCACCGATGTAGCGCACGGTATCCACGGGTATGTTCTCGAATTCGTACGAGACCACGTCAACGCTGTCGGCAAAAGCCATCAATTTTTTTTTATCGTCGTATGAGCCAATAAATGTTTTGACAGCCACCTGCCCCGCCGGGCTGTCCTCATCGGGGCAGTATATATGAACCCTTATGCCGAGCTCGGCGGCCGCAATGGCGCTCATCCTTCCGAGCTGGCCCCCGCCGAGTATCCCCAGGGTTTTGGATTCGAATTTCATCCGGACTTCTTTGTGCCTGATCGGGGTGTTTTTTTGTTAGGCCTGACCGCGACTGACGAGGTTTGTTTCTTGCGGAATTTCTCAAGAGCCGAGGCGACCTTTTCATCCGAAGTCGACAGTATGGACGCCGCGAGCAGTGCGGCGTTTTTCGCCCCAGCCACGCCTATGGCAAGCGTGCCCACGGGGACGCCGGCAGGCATCTGCGCGATCGAGAGCAGGCTGTCGAGCCCTTTGAGCGCTTTGCTTTCAACAGGCACTCCGAGCACGGGCAGCGTCGTCATGCCGGCGGCCATGCCCGGCAGGTGCGCCGCGCCTCCCGCTCCGGCTATGATGACCTTAAGCCCCCTGTCGCGGGCCGACTTCGCATACTCATAGAGCCTCTCAGGAGTGCGGTGAGCCGACACTATTCTGCTTTCGTAAGGAATCTTTAGATTGTCCAGCATATCGGCGGCATTTTTCATCGTATCCCAATCGGACTGGGAGCCCATGATTATGCCTACCTGCGGCTTCTTTGTTGAACGGGTCATGTGTGCGCGTACCGTCGGGGTTTAATCCGTCTGTCCTGTATTAGTGTGCTTTATGAACAGAGGGAATTAATAAACAAGATTTTGACGCCTCGATAATCTATTCTTTAAAGCCAATTCCGGAACATCGGAAAATACAAAATCTCCTTCAATTCCGATAATTATTATGAGATGTTATGGAAAAACCGGGGCAAAGTCAAATCGATTACAGACGGCTAAATCTTTATCTGGAGCCCTATTTCCACCACACGGTTGGGCGGGATGCTGAAATGAGTCGTCACGGGCTCCATGTTCCGGGAAAGGAAGGCGAAGAGCCGCTTCTTCAGACCGGAGATCCCTCTCGGGTTATGGATAACTATGGTCTCCCGGCCCAGGAAAAAGGTCGTTTCCGCCATCCTGCAATCGACGCCGTACTCCTTAAGATATTTGAATATAACGGGTACTACATCCGGCGATTCCATAAAGCCGTACTGGGCCGTCACCCTTATGATGTTATCGGTTACCTTTTCGACATTAACCCTCCTGTGCCTGGGAACCCGCGGTATGCCTTCCGTCTTTATAGTCATGATTATTATACGCTCGTGGAATATCTTGTTGTGCTTGTAATTATGGAGCATTGTGCGGGGGACGCCGTGGGGGTTCTTTGTCATGTAGACAGCCGTGCCCGGAACGCGCGGTACCGATTTAAGCTCTTTATCCGACAGGAATAAATCAAACGGCACTTCGTCCCTGTCGAATCTTTCCTGCAGCTGCACCCTCCCCTTCGTCCACGTAATGATGACCGCATACGCCGCCAGGGCTATGGTGAACGGAAACCAGCCGCCCTCGCCGACCTTTACTATGTTGGCCCCGAAAAACGCCGTATCCACTATTAAAAGAGCAATCGTCAGGGGAACGGCTATTATCACGCTCCAGCGCCAGATGGAAACGGTGCATATATACATGAGCAGCGTCGTAATAATCATCAGAGTGGCTATCGCGACCCCGTACGCGCCCGCCAGATTGCCCGACGAGCGGAAAACCAGAACAAGGAACACCGTGCCGAGCAGCATAACCCAGTTCACAAACGGTATGTATATCTGCCCTATCTCCTTGGCCGACGTGTGTATAACCTTGACTCTCGGAAGGAAGTCCAGCTGGAGGGCCTGGGCGGTGAGTGAAAATGCCCCCGAAACTACCGCCTGGGATGCGATAACGGTCGCCGCCGCGGCCAGTATTATAAGCGGATACAAACCCCAAGAGGGCGCGAGCATATAAAACGAGTTCTCGATCGCTCCCGGCTTGGTAAGCAGCAACGCCCCCTGACCGAAATAATTGAGCACGAGCGAAGGAAGCACGAGCGAAAACCACGCGAGCTTGATCGGGAATCCGCCGAAATGGCCTATATCGGCGTACAGGGCCTCTCCGCCCGTTACCACGAGGAAGACCGCCCCCAGTACGAAGAACCCCGGAAATTTATTGTTGATAAAGAATTCCGCCGCGTAGTACGGATCGAGCGCCCAGAGAACTTCGGGGGCTTTAATGATCCACGTAATTCCCAAAACGGCGAGAACGGAAAACCAGACAAGCATTATAGGCCCGAACAACTCGCCGACTCCTCCCGTCCCCCTGCTCTGCAGAAGGAAGAAGCAGGCCAGTATCCCCAGGGTTATTGGAATCACATACCTGTCGAATGCGGGCGAGGCAACCTGAAGACCTTCTATCGCGCTCAGAACGGATATGGCCGGCGTGAGCATGGCGTCCCCGTAAAACAAGGCGGCGCCGAATATACCGATGCCGAAAACAAATCCGCCGTATTTTTTAACCGTGCCGTTAGAAGTGATGAGAAGGGCCAGCAAAGCGAGAATACCGCCCTCCCCTTCGTTGTCCGCACGCATTACGTAGATGGCGTACTTCAAAGATATAACGACTATGAGCGACCAGAAAATGAGTGATAGTACGCCCAGTATGTTTTCCTGGCCGAGCATGATGCCGTACTTGTCGGAAAAACACTCCCTCAGCGCGTACAGGGGACTCGTTCCTATGTCTCCGAAAACGACGCCCAGGGCAATGACTGAAAGAAACAAACTTTTGGATGAAAAAGGCTTAAGGGAGCCTGTAATCTCTACTCACCTCACCCGGTTGTCTCGCACAGCACCGTCCTCCGATGCATCGGCAATCCATACATTGCATGCCGTATTATATTACCAGCACTATTATTTTCTAAAAACTTTTCTTACGGTATTGTTAAACCCGCGCGTCGCGTGATAGAATAAGAAACAGACTTCGCAAAAGGCAGACAACCGGTTTCAGTACTCCCGTCTCAGCCTGTTACTGAAGTCTTTGGGGCCCAGATAAATTAACATTACGGTAAGAAGCCTGAGCGGTACTCGCGAGAGGGAGCCGTATGCGGGTTTTATTTCGTTTTCGGTTATTGGTACGTTCCAGGGAATTATTGTGCATACTGACGACAGCGTCCTTCATCCTAAGACAATCGTTTCAGCCTACGGCGACCTGCTGGCTCTGATAAACGAGCAGGACAAACCCGAAGCCCTGAAGCTCCTCCCGGGAGCTCTGCCGGAGTCCGTCCTCCCTTACTCTCAGGCTACGATCAGGCACGCGCTGGCTATATATCTGCTTCATCAGGACTACATAGAGGAGCGTGATATTATAGAGGACGCGTATATGCATCTCGACAACTTCATTCCCGACGAGGAGTACGAAAAGTTCCGCATACTTCAGTTGTCGATGGAGACGAAGGAGCGCCCCGGTTTCGCCTCGGAGGACATGAGCCGCGACCTTTCGTACACCATGGTTCTGCTCAAAGTGAGGACCGGAAAGATGAAGAAGAGAAGGAAGCACTCCGCGCAGGAGCTTAAGTCGCTCAGACGCATAATAGGGCTTCCGGGGAAAATCTACCCTCACAGCGAAGAGGACGCGGAAGAGATGCTCGAGCTGGAGCTGAACCTGTAGAGCACTACCCTTTCTTATTCCATTGTAAGCGTAATAAATACTCTTCTTTTCCTTGATGACTCGTCAGGGCGGAGCCTGCCGTAGCCTGGAAAGAAGCAAAAATCATCCGACTGTATTCAAGATGCAGGATGCAGGATAAAAGCTTGTCGCCGTCACTCTCCTTCGACTACGCTCAGGACAGACGCAATCTCGACATGACAGGAAATGACATATCCCCCCCTCACCCTAACCCTCTCCCACAGAGGGGAGAGGGAATTAAAAAACAAACGGGTTGATGCAACTTAGCCTCCTGCCCTTTTCTTAACGCTCGCTTAACGAACCGAAAACATATTCTTAACGTTATGGTTTTAGGATGGCGGTATACGCCGGGGGGTGTATGCCGGGGGTCCGGGTCGGATCGGAATCCCAGCACAACATATTTCATCTAAATATTACTGCGCGACGCAGGAGGTGCGTATGTCGAGCTATGCTATGTCCATCGAGGACAAACACAACGGCGAGAGGCCGCACACAACTCTGGGCGAGCTGAGCTGGGAGAAGCTCTGGGAAATGCTCTTTATATATGACGGGGATATAATGCAAAGAGACGGGAAAAAATTCTACATAGTGTCTTCGGGAGCTAAACGGCGCATGAGGCCTTTTCTTTCCCGTTATTAAGCCCAAAACCGAAGAAAGATCACACTGCCCGGGAGTAACCACTCTTACATCCTTCGACGAGCTTCCGGCTTCGCTGTACCCCTATGCTTTAAACCTCGACAAAGACCCGAACATCGAAAAAGCTTCGGATAATAACAAGCTACGCCGGACGAGCAGGATGAGCGAGTCGCATCGTAAGATTCATATAAATCCTGCCATTGACCTAATCCCGCTAAAGCAGAACTATACAAAACAAAAAAGCGGGACCCCCTCTTTCGAGGGAGTCCCGCTGTGATTTACTTCTTTGTTTCCTAGCTTACCGCACGGGGTCGCTAAATTAACCCTGTGAGTACTGAGGAAGCAGGAAGCGATGGCGCATCGTGTACTTGAACGGAGTCGAGTACATGATGGAACCGAAGTCAGCTTCGCCTCTTTCTACCGTCTTCGTCCAGATGGTCTTAGCCGGCGGAATGATGAGGTTAAACGTGAAGCTGATAAGTCCTACAACCTCTTTAGCCGGAATCTGTCCGCCCATGAAGTCGAACGGCGTTCCGGACAGGTACCAGGAGCGGATATCCTCACCGGTTGCGGTGCGGATGCTCTCCGGGTTCAGCTGGAAGCGGTGGCCCGATCCGAATCCCGGGGGAAGCTCGGACGGAAGATAAGTAACCTCATGGATACTGTTGGTTACGTCCGGGCGTGTCGTAATACGATAGTTCATACGACCCCAGTCGGTCTTCCCGTAGAACGTAGGTCTTACGGAAAGAGGCTTGTCGGAGTAGCGGCCGTTAGCGGTATGGAGAATATAACCGCGGCGCTCCATCAGCATGTTGAAATAATTGTTGTTCGTCCCGTGCTCGAACGCAGCGATGTAAGCAGCTTTTTTCGGGAATCCGAAAGGCTCCTTACCTGCGAAGATCGGGGAGTCGTTGGAGAGATACATGTAAGGATAGTAACCAGCTTTGTAGATCTGTCCGTCTCCGGAATCTACGTTAGCCGAGAACGTTACACCCATTTCCATGTATGGTCCAAGCATTGTGTTTCTGTGGATAACGTACCAGAACTCGATCACGTCGTCCTGCACTTCGATCGGTTCCGGAACGACTGCTTTCATATCACCAATATCCGCACGCATGACAAAAGCCATCCAGCGGCTTTCCGTGTACGTCAGCGGAATGATGTCGTAGTCAAAAACAGGGTCAGCAACACCCTGACTGATGATGTGGATCCTGTCTCTGTCTAACGGTAGTGGTGGAACTTCGCCTTCCGCCAACCACGGGTAGCTATATTCATTTGCCTGTAAACCCATTGCAAATACCTCCTATAATTTTTTCATTCAGTTTTCTTAATTCAACAACAAACCACCCGGTCTCTTACGAGCCCTGGCTGATCGGGAACTGCTGACGAAGTCCATACTTGTATGGAGTAGCATATCCCCTGTAGCTCGCCGGACGCTCATATGTTTCGGTCCAGAGAACCTTAGCAGGCGGGATGATAAGGTCGAATACGAACGAAATAAGACCAGTAACTTCCTGGATCTTGATTTCAGCACCCATGTTATCAAACGGCGTTGCCTGTGCGAACCAGTTGATAGCATCGCCGGAAGCGGTGCGGGTATGCTCAGGCTTAATCTGGAAACGATGGCCTTTGATGTTGAATGCAGCCGGTAACTCGGAAGGCAGATAGGTAAGCTGCCATTCGGAGCTCGAAACATCCGGTCTCGTGATAACCTTCATGTTGAATTTACCCCAGTCTGTCTTTCCATAGAAATACGGAGGCGTTACCTGCTTATCGTCGAACTGACCTGTTGCGCTGTGCAGCAGGTAGCCGTTACGAGACATTGCGAAGCCAAAGAAATCGGTTCCCTTCTCACCGCCGTGAACGGAACATCTGATGTATGACATCTTTTTCGGGAATCCGAGAACACGACCGGCGTCAACCGGAGCGTCACCGGTGAGGTACATGTACGGATAATAACCGGCTTTCCATACATTACCCTTCGGGTCCTTGTAGGACGCAGAAATAGTTACACCGAATTCAAGGTATGGCCCAAGCATTGTATTCTTGTGGTCAACATACCAATACTCAACTAGATCAGCGTTCTCTCCATCCCAAACCGTAAGAGGCGGATTCGGGCACAGGCGCTGCCTGGTAGCCTCGTCCACTCTTACAACAAAGGCAGACCAACGACTGTCTGTATAAGTAAGAGGGAGAACATCGATGTCCCATAGCGGATCTGATGGATTCGCTATGATCCATGACTTTATGTCTCTCTCTATCGGAGGCGGTGGAACCTCCTTCGTGAGTTCCCAATACTTCGTTGGGACATTAAGATGACTTGGCATATTACAAACCTCCTTACATAGATTTTTGATAACCGGATTGTTACCAACCTAAAGAGGAGAAACGTAGATAACTACGAATCAAAACCCCATCTCAAATACTTATATCAAAATTGGGGGGTTAATGTCAAGGGGTTTTTTTAAGATTTTGAAAAAAATTTAAGTGATAGGCTTAATTTTACCGAAACGGGGAAAAAAGGACGTTCGGGAGCTCAAAATCTCCCTTACGGCGGAGGAAAACTCTCCTATTTTCTCCCTTACCACGAGCACTGCGTCGTCGTCGAACGGGGTGGGCATGAGGTTCAGGATGACGAGGTCGGCGCCGTTCTGAAGGGCTATGTCGGGGAGGGTGTTGGCCGGGGAAACCTGAAGGGACGAGCCGATAGCGATGAAGAGGTCCGCTTCGCCCGCGAGTTTGAGGCCGCTCTGCCACGGGATCTGCGGAAGCATTTCGCCGAAGAATACGGCGTTCGGCTTTAGCACTCCCCCGCAGTCGGGACAAAGAGGCGGGTTTTCGCCTGAAATCACCCTTTCCATCACCTCGTCCATAGGGTGAAGCGTGCTACAGTCAAGGCACACGGTCTGACGGAGGGATCCGTGGAGCTCGTGAACACCGGCCGAGCCTGCGTCCTGGTGAAGGCCGTCCACATTCTGCGTTATGACGCCTTTGAGCACACCCCTGTCCTCAAGCTCCGCAAGCATGAGGTGCGCGGGGTTGGGCCGGGCGTCCTTTCTGGCCGGGTATAGCTCGAGCGCGAACTCGTAATAGCGGTGTGGCGCCCGTATGAATCCGTCCAGGGATACAACGGACTGGTCCATCTTCTCCCAGAGCCCCGTTCCCGGAGAGCGGTAGTCGGGGATGCCGGATTCCGTACTGATCCCCGCCCCTGTAAGCGCGGCCGCATTTGAGGAAGAAAGTGCCAGTTCTACGAATTTTTCCGCTTTTTCCGTTAGTTCACTCATGGCATTCAAATAAAAAGGGGTGAAAAATCACCCCTTTTTATTATTAAAGATATTTTTTTTCCAAGTTACGTATTACTTGCCCAATATGCTGACGACGCAGGTTATGCCGTCCATAGCCGGCTGGGCTCCGCCCATTGTCTCAATGATGCCGACGTTGGCGTTTTCCTGCTGGCGCTCTCCGGCCTCGCCGCGGAGCTGCCATACGATCTCGGCCGTCTGCAGAAGACCGGTCGCTCCTACGGGATGCCCTCTCGATAGGAGACCGCCTCCGGGATTAACGGCGACATTGCCTCCGTTGACCCACGTGCTTCCGTCCTCGATAAGCTTGGCGCCCTCCCCTTTCTCACAGAAGCCGAGTGCTTCGTAGACCATCATCTCGGCTATGGAGAAAGCGTCGTGAATCTCAGCCACGTCCATGTCTTCGGGACCGAGGCCCGCCATTTCGTAGGCCATCTTGGAGGTCCTCATCACGTTTTCAGAGGGATCGCAGGTAAGACCCGTGGGGCTTGAGTACTTACCGGACTGCGCGATGCAGCCTAAAACCTTGATGGGCTGCTTTGTGGCGAGCTTGTCCACCAGGTCGGCAGAGCAAAGCACCGCCGCCGCCGAGGCGTCCCCGACCGGGCAGCACATGTTACGCGTGAGCGGGTCTGCTATCATCGGCGAATCCAGGACTTCTTCTATAGTCATAGGTTTTCTGTATTGAGCGATGGGGTTCATTGAGGCGTGGTGGCGGCTCTTTACGACTACCTTCGCCAGCTGCTCGTTGGTCACGCCGTACTCCATCATATATCTCTTCGCCCTTATAGCGTAAAGACCGGGCATTCCCATTCCCAAGGAGACCTCGATGTCATCCTCTTCGAGAGGCAGCGGGCCGCCTGACAGTACCCTGCTAAGATTTTCAATGCCCAGGGCGAGAGCTATATCGTACTGACCGTATGCGATAGTTCTCCAGGCCTCCCATAACGAAAGCGTTCCACTTCCGCACGCGCCTTCTACGTTTATGGTGGGCTGTCCGACGAGCCCTATCTCCTTAAGAGTTCTCTGACCGACTCCCATGCCCTGATACACGTGGCCGCAAAAAGCGATCTCGATCTTCCTCGGGTGTATGCCCGCGTCCTTGATCGCCGCCCATGCCGCCTCCCGTCCGAGCACGTGAGCCGCTTTCTCGGGAAACCTTCCGCACGCGGTTGTTCCCACTCCCAGTATATATACGTCTCTCATTATCAAACCTCCTCAGGTTATGCTAACTCTTATTTTAAAAATTTTGGCAGGTAAAGGCAAGTGAAACGTTTCGGGGGCTCAAACAAAGAGAGGGGGAACCGCTTTGGAGCGATCCCCCCTCTTTGTTCTGATTTATTCTTATTACTTGTGTTACTTGTGAAAAACCAACCCTTATTCCCTTTAGCCAGGAATACCGCCGAACGGATTCCACTTCTCGGTAAGAAGCAGCATGCCGGGAATGAGCAGGGTTACGACTGACTCGATCAGGAACAGCCAGGCTACAACCGGAGCCAAAGCCCTTCCCAGAGAAAAAACGAGCCATACAAAGAAAGTCAAAATGGCCCACGACCAGCAGAACAGACCGAAGTACAGTCCCGGGGCGCCCATTGCGTAAAAATGATATCCATACCAAAGAAACGCAACCGTCGCGAACAGGCAATACCATCCGAGCCCTTTTGCGTCGTAGCCGTGAATAAAGATGCCGGCTGCCATGAAATAGATAAGCGCAAATACAGAGATGAGCGCCGTGGCGGCCGTCAGTCCTAAAGCGTGAAGCTGCCATGCAGCTATCAAAATAAGTATTGCTACCGCAAGGTTTAAGACGCCTACTTCTTTGGCTCCTGTTTTACCCAGAACGGTCATACCGTTACAGAAAAACACAAAGCCCACAAGCAACAATACATAACCTAGCAAAGCTTCAACTGGTACCATATCTCTCCATACCTCCTTAAGTTATTGTATTTTGATTTGTGGATTTTCCACCTTCCACAAAGGTGTATTAGCCATATGGAATAGGATTTAGCACATTTCGCATGTCTGTGTCAAGATACTTTTTTAGAATTCAACCAAAATTTGGAGAAAAATAAAATATTTAGCAAAAAATTAGTGAGTTATTAGAGGGGGTTAGCGCGGCCCCCTCAGAAGCCGCGCCGAATTGTCCGAAAATTACGAATCACTAACCCGAAAGGGCCGGATCAAGCGCTTTCCTTTCTTTGAACCATTATCACCCATTTTCCCTTTTGGACCACTTCGTCGCTCTGATTGTGGACGTTGACCTCGAAGATTAAGAAGCCCATATTGGGGCGCTTGTGCTCCCTTTTCTCGACGAGCTTCCGGGTTATGTGTATAGTGTCGCCGAATTTAACGGCTCCAGAGAACCTCCAGTCCTCAAGGCCCATGAAAGCTATCGTCGCCAGGCGCGGCATGGTGAACCACAGACCCGAGGCGATGGACAGAACGCAGAGCCCGTGAGCAACTCTGGTTTTAAAAACCGTGTTCTTTGCAAACTCCTCGTCTATGTGCATGTTGTTGAAGTCGCCCGAGAGCCCGGCGAAGCTGACCACGTCCGTCTCGGTTATGGTCCTTCCGGTACTTTTATGCTCGGCTCCTTCATCGAGGTCTTCGTAAAAAAGCCTTGTGTCTTCGTTTGCCATAGTATTGTCTCCTTTAAGTCGAAAATATTTAGCGGCGCAGGGAACATTCCCCGCGCCGCTTATATCTGATTATTCTCAGGTTTGATTAATGAAACCGCTAAGAACTCACGCTTTGGAGCAGGATGTTATTTGACCGGCTTGAACTTCGGCAGCGTCACTTCGTCGGTGACGTCGTCGAAAACGACCTCCACTTCCATACCGACTTTAACGTCGTGCGGGTCGCAGTCAATGATGTTGGTCATCATCTTAACGCCTTCGTCCAGCTCCACGAGGGCGACAACGTAGGGAGGTTCCCCTTTGTACGCCTTTGTGGGGCCCATATGATGTATCGCGTATGTCCATACCTTGGCCTTGCCGCTTACCTTGACCCACTCCAGGTTCTCGGACATATCCTCACCCGGAGAAAGCGCGCGGGGGTAGAAGAAGAACTCCCCGCTCTCCTTGGATCTCGGGATCAGCAGCTCATGGTTTTTTGTCCCTTCCCAGTAAGGCTTAGTTTCGGGACGAAATTCAGGTAACGGTTTATCGTATGATTTATTTTCCGCCATTTTATAAATCTCCTTTTATTAAGAAAGTGGTTCCTTGCCGAGCACCACGGTGCTGTGCGCCGATACTATGCCGCCGTTTCCGTGAACCAGGGCGACCTCGGGGTCCTTGACCTGTCTCTCTCCGGCCGCTTCTCCCCTGAGCTGAATCGTTGCTTCAATCACATGGTGCATCGCGCCCAGGTGCGCCTGAGAAAGCAGTCCGCCGTGCGTGTTCACCGGCAGGTCCTTTCCGATTTCCATACGCCCTTCGAGAGCGAACGGGCCGCCCTCCCCTTTCGGAACGAATCCGAGTCCCTCGAGCTCGAGCAGAACGGTTATCGTAAAGCAGTCGTAGAGGAACGCCATGTCCACATCGGACGGGCCGATTCCGGCTGTCTGAAAAGCCTTCTGTCCGGATGTGTTTATTGCGTTATATATCTGATCCAGGTCGTGAAGCGTTGTGAGGTACTGGTGAGAGTATCCCTGACCCATTCCCCAGAGGTACGCGAGTTTGTTTTCTATTCCAAGCTCTTTTGCTTTATCTTCGGTGGTTATTATGAAAGCCGCGCCGCCGTCCGAAATGATCGAGCAGTCGTATTTGGTGAGCGGCTCCGCGATAATGCGGGAGTTTATTACGTCTTCTACGGTGAGAGGCTCTTTGTTCATGGCGTTTTCTTTGAGCGCCGCGTGTTTACGCATGGTCACCGCTACGGCGGCCAGGTGCTCGCGGGTGGCGCCGAAGTCGTGCAGGTATCTCTGCGCGGCGAGCGCGTATCCGCCCGGGGTCGTGAGCCCGTACGGGAATTCAAATTCCGCGTGGCACATTTCTCTTATGAGAGCCACCATTCCGGAAGACGATATGCCCGAGAGCGTGTTGTCGCCTCTTACGCATAGAACGACCTCCGCCTGTCCGGTTGCGATTGCCATGGCGGCCTCCGCAACCATCCAAACCGCGGTTGCTCCTCCCACGGCGACCGAGGAGAAAAATCTCGGCCTCATTCCGAAGTAGTCCGCGAATGTGGTGCAGTGCATAAACGTGTGCTCTACCAGCGAAAAGGCCGTTACGAGTCCGTCGACGTCAGATTTTTTGATGCCGGCGTCTTCAATCGCGATCTTTGAGGCTTGCGAGAGGAAGTGGAACGAGCTCTTATCGGGAATCTTACCCTGCTCCGTTTCACCGACTCCGGCAATTACGATTTTATTCTTCTTGAGAATTTCTCTGGCTTCTTCAATGCGTGGATTATTGCTTGCCATCTGTATTCTCCCCCTGTCTTTAAATTTTTTGTGGAAAGTATATTAAATAGACCTCTATAAAAGTCAACCGAATACAGCGAGCTACCCAGTCGATGTTTTTGGGTTTAAAAGAGGCCCCGCTTTTTATTTTTATATCACGCTTAGATGTTTTTTGTCAACGTATCGGTTCAGCAGATTTTGCGTCAGCCGGTTCTGTTTTTTGGAGAGCTTCCGGACACAATCGACACAACCATGTCGCATAGCTCTCTCGTGAAGAAGTTCCGCCCATCCGACTCGTCGGAAGGAAGTTTTTTGTAGGGGAATTCTGCTCTGACTTCCGCCGCTATTTTGGCGGGATCGAGTGCGATACCCCGCCTTTCGAGATAAGCTGACCTATTCACGGCTATATCCTTACAGGCTCTCTCCGCCGCCTCCTCGACCAGATACTCGATCGGCTTCACATCTCTCAGGTTATCGTATATCTCGAAAATCCTTTTTCTGAAAATACTCTCTCTGATATTTTCATTAACCCTTTCTTTATTGCCTTTTGTGAGATTTCTGTCAGGAGATTCTTTCTTACCATAGGTAAGGTTTTTCTCACGGGTTCGTTTACTAAAAGTCTTATTATAATATGTGTCTTCTTTGGGTGACTTTTTTGTCACCCCCCCGGGTGATAATTCTGTCACCCCCCGGGTGACCTTTTTGTCACCCTCCCCCGTGACAATTTTGTCATACCCCTTCTTTTTTATTTCCAGCTCGATTTTCCGCTGGGGCGATATGTTCTGTTTTGTTACCCTACCGACTTCCCTTTCGTTCTCTTCTTCAACGGGATAGAGATCTTCACCTTTGTTCATCTCTTCGATCAGTCTCTGCACGAGCGGACGGAAGTCGAATACAGTCGTGACCTGAGCGCCTGTTTCGTCGTCGAACCTCGGGGTTTTTATTAGGAGTCCGAGCTCCTCAAGATCCTGGGTTATCCGTTTCACGCTCCTTTCTTCGATGCCGGCTCTGTGCGCCAGGGTGGCGTTACTCGGGAACGGGTACTCGGCGTCCCACTTGTAGGACATGATGTCGATTATGAGCATGATGTGTTTGGGCTTAAGACCTATTCTGGATCTGTACCTGAGGAGGATATTGGGAACGCTGGTAAATCCCTCGTCAAGTATTTCTCCCCATATCTGAACTATTTTTGTTTTGTCCTGCTTTTTGTTCGGCATATCTCTCCCCTAAACGAACGGGGTGTTGTTCTTAACGGGGCATCAAAAAGCTTGACATTTAAAAGCGAGAAAGGGTATCATTAAATTGTTCCACCTTCCGGTTGCCGCCGTTGTTTTATGCGAATCGCTAAAGCTACGGCGGCTTTTTTTAACGCCCTGGTCAGCATATTATATGATTTTTGGCCGCTTAAATCAATGTTAAGAATTCGTTAACCAACAGCCTCTCACAACATACTGCGTCTGAGTGAAAATCAAGGGATACAGGTGCGTCTTGATCGTTGTTTTCAGCCCCCCTCCCCTTTCTTCTTGATATGTTGGTTTATAATTGATATAAAGTAGGTGTGGAACCTTAAAATCGATCTCTCCGAGCCTTTGTCGAGGCATCGGAGATTTCCCCAAGGAGTAACGGATCACGTGAAAGTAATAGCGATAGCTAACCATAAGGGTGGTGTAGGGAAGACGACCACGGCCGTGAACCTGGCCGCCTGTCTGGCGGAGAAAGGAAGAGAGGTGCTTGTCATAGACCTCGACCCTCAGGGAAACGCGACTTCCCATCTGGGTTTTAGTCCCAATGATTTCGAGATGACGATAAACGACGTGCTCACGGACCAGACGAACCGGATAGATATAAACTCGCTCATAGTAAAGCACGACACGCCGGGGCTGTTTCTGATTCCGGCAAACCTGACCATGAGCAGAGCGGATCTTTCCATGTCGGCGCTCATCGAAAAGGACCATCGACTGAGGAAATCGATAAAGAAGCTGAGGGGAAACTACGACTTCGTGCTTATTGACTGTCCCCCTTCCCTTGCAACGCTTTCGGTGAACGCTTTTTTCGCCGCGGACGACGTTATTATAGTCGTACAGACACAGCCGATGGCGCTTGAGGCGGTAAGGATGATAGACGAGACGCTTTTCGAGGTTTACTCGTCCCGCCCGGACTTTCCCATAGTTCCGTACGGGCTTCCCACGATGCACGACAAGCTGACGACGGTGAGCAGCACAATACTGGAAGCCATAAACCACAAGTTTCACCCGAATACGTTCTCCCCGATACACACTAACGTGAAGCTGAAAGAGGCGAGCGGGTACGGGAAGCACATTATCGAATACGATCCCGTAAGCCCGGGAGCTACGGATTACAGAAGATTGGCAAAGGAAGTAATTGCAGTCTATGACAGAGAAAAAGAAGAAGGAAGAAAATACATCATCAGAAACTCCTAAAAAGAAGCCCGGGAGAGAGCGTCTGTCGAGCATGATCGAGTCCATGCAGAAGCGCGGAAGCCCTGTAAACGCTCATAAAGTCGCTACAAAGTATTTCGACAGCTTCAGAAAGGAAAGGAATATCCCCTCCGGAGCCGAATCACCCCCGAAAGAAGATAGCCCTACCGAAGTAGAGATCCATGATGATAGTGCGGTAACTACCGCGGTAGATACCACGGAGAGCAGGAAGCCTCCGGAGAAGAAAACAGCAAGAAAAGCAGAAAAGAAAAGCGCAGGTCTAAAGGAGATGAACGAGACCCTGAGCCCTTCTGAGTCGAAGATATACCATGCTATGCTTGAGTTCTGTAGGGAAAAGGAAACGGACAGGTATAGATTCGGGCTAAAAACGCTGAAAGAGCTTACCGGATTGTCGGATAAAACCGTCAGGAAATCGATACATTCACTAGAAGAGAAGCTGTGTATAGAAGTGCTTGAGCCGTCGGTAGGTATATACGGCAGGAAGTTCCGTGTATTGGAACCGAAAGAGGCTATGGAGCGGATGGTTCAGGCGGGTATAGAGATAGATCCAACGACAAAGATGATTGAAAGGCACGATGTTTAACCGATAAATAGTACCGCGGTAGGTATTAAGGTAAATAGTGTGCAAATTGCCGCTGTAACTACTGCGTTATATATACCGGTATATACAGCGGTAGTTACAGCGGTAAGTAATAATAGCGGGAAAAAGCTGAAACGGAGAAGAAAGTGGAAGATGTCTACAGGAAATTTACGGACAACTCGCGGGACGAAGGAGATCAGGGGGGTAAAGTTGCTTTCCAATGTAAAAAACGTACTGCATGAACTCGGGGACAGTGTGCCAAGTGGATACCTTGCGGAGCTCGGCAAGGTGTGGGAAACAGTCAAGTCCGCGAAGTAGGGCGGAGGGGGTCTGTGCTGAGAATAATACGTACAGTAATTGCAGCAGTAGTGGTATTTGTATTGGTAGTTGCCGTTGTCGGGCTTTTTCTTC
>Ga0307442_1000159_pt1 | contig 29314 bp, 21 predicted proteins | sample SalMarWE160430MG_FD_202143 | JGI IMG/M metagenome (GOLD analysis project Ga0307442, IMG submission 202143) | Salt marsh sediment microbial communities from the Plum Island Ecosystem LTER, Massachusetts, United States - WE1604-30 | ecosystem: Environmental > Aquatic > Marine > Intertidal zone >...
GCCCGGGATCAGCTGAACTGGATCCTGGGCCTGAATCCTTTCGACGCCTGCATGCTCCACGGATTCGGCCGCAACAATCCCGAATATGAACCCGATTATCCCAACACCTTCGGGGGGATCTGCAACGGCATCACCGCAGGGTTTGCCGACGAAGAGGATATCGACTTTCTCCCCGAACCCTACGCCCGCCAGGGCGAGCACCGCTGGCGCTGGAGCGAACAGTGGATTCCCCACGCTGCCTGGTACCTGCTGGCCGTGTGCGCCGGCTGAAAATAAATTTACCGTGGTTGAAACGATCGGCGGTTTCCGTCGATACTGACAACCACCTCAAGAGCGCGGCGGTTTGGAAGGGAATTCTCGAATCGTTGCCCGAGGAAACGGAGGTCACAGGATGGCGGTGGCTGTCGGCTGGGGACCGTTTTAAGCGGTGAATCTATACACCCGAGAGTTCGGCGGTCAGGGCCTTCCCGTGGTGATTCTCCACGGCCTGTTCGCCTCTTCCAAGAACTGGGTCGGCACGGCTCAGTACCTGTCCGGATTTTCCAGGCCCTTTGCTCTGGATCTGCGTAACCACGGGGACTCACCCCACTCCGATTCCCATACCCTGGTGGCTATGATCGGGGACCTCTACGAGTGGCTGCGCCAGAGGAAGATGGAGCGGGCGGTGCTCCTGGGACACTCCATGGGAGGCCTGGTCGCCATGGGATTCGCCCTGTCCCATCCGCAGGCCGTTGAGGGCCTGATCGTCGTGGACATCCTTCCCCGCGCCTACCGGCCCGATTTTACCCGGGAGTTCGCAGCCCTGTCCCTGGACCTGTCATCGTACAAAAACCGGCGGGAGATCGACGAAGCCATGGCGTCGGTCGTACCGGATCTGCAGGTGCGGCAGTTTCTGCAGATGAACGTGGAGCGAGGTAATTCCGGTTTCCGATGGAAACTAAACGTGCCGGCACTCAAATCCAGCGAATTCCTCCAGGGTCCGGATTTTTCCATTTTTGATGAACCCTACGGCGGTCCGGCCCTGCTGATCGCAGGGGGCGAATCTCCCTTCGCTCAGGCAAGTGACCAACCGCGTTTCAGCGAATACTTCCCAAACGGAAGGATTGAGGTCTTGGAAGACTGCGGGCACTGGCTGCATTACATCTGCTCCGAGGAGTTCCAGAGCGTGGTCCGGAAGTTCATCGAGACGCTCTGAGCAGCGCTGAGGTCGACCGCTGGCCGGGCTGTGCCCCTTCCCGAAGAGCTGCCAGATAGGGAACGATCCGGTCGTTCTTCACGCTTCCCGTGCCGTCGTAGGTGAGGGTAACCACCGGCACACCGGTGAGCTCTTCGATTCGCCGGGCCATGGCCTCGGTAACCAGGGAGGGGCAGCAGAAGGCGGGATTTGTCTGAACGAACAGCCGCAGATCCGGGTACTCTTTCACCAGATGGGCTATCTTCAGCAGATTGTCCCAGGATTCGCCGTGATGCTCCAGCCGTACATTGTACCTGCTCAAGGTCGTTTCTGGATGGGCGTCCCGGAACGAGCGCGGAGAGCTCAGGTACTCCTCGTAGTGGCCGAAATACTTCCGCTCGAGTGTATTCACCAGGGCCAGGAGAGTTCGATACTTGATTAGAACCCAATAGCGCTGCTCCCTGCTCCATTTCTTGAAGGTGGCGGCGGCGACAATTCGCAGGTACTCGCTGTACGGAGTGGTTATTACCTCCCCTCCGGCCTGCTCTATGAAATGGATCAAATCCTGATTCATGACGTCGTTGTCCCGTACGTAGAGGTCGCCGAAAATCGCTACCTTCGGGCGCCAATGCTTCTCTTTGGGAATTGCCCCAAACATTTCGACGACCTCGGTCAGGGCGTCCTCTTTCGAGCGACTTCCCAAAAATGAATCTTCCAGAATTGCCAGAGCTGCAGCCATGGTCCTTTCCGTCTCGCCGGAGTTGATCTCATACGGCCGGATACGGCAGCCGATGCGGCGCAGCAGCCCCCCGAACAGATAAGCGAAGTAGGCACCCACCCCCAGAAAAGGGGAGATCTCCGAGTAGGTAAAATCTCCCACGTAGACCCCGGCCTTTTCCATGCCTTCGCCGTAGTCCTCCAGAAGGCTCTTGATGTAGTGGGGGAACAGATGGAAGTTGCAGGACAATATCGAATCCGTCATCCAGACGACCGTTTTGGCGGGATCGAGCTCGTACTTCTGGATGTAGTTCACCACGCCCTGGGTGATGGCGTTGATCGGCAGACACTGCCCCGTGTTCATACGCGTACCGGCCCGTATGGAAGTTTCGTCTTCCTCCAGCACGTGGGCGTCCACCCCGGCACCCCGGAGATTGGCCACAACCAGAGGGATCGTCAATCTGTCCCAGTTGGGGAAAAGAAGGGTCTTGCCGTTCAGCCGATACTCGAGCTTGGGGCGCAGTGGGCGGTGGAATCTGCCGGTAAGGGCCGGTTTCTCCTCACGGTATCGGACGGCTTGGTGGCGGCGGACCGCGTGGTTGCGGAACGAGTTGATCCCCGCCTCGATCCGGGTTTCGTAACCCACGCTGGAATCGTGTTCGTCGATCTGCAGGATCAGGTACGGTTTGCCGTGAGCATCGAGAATACGCTTGAAGTACTCGATCACGAAGGAATCGGGAGAACATTTGAAGGCGGTGATCAGCACGGGGTACAACCCCTCGGTCAACACGCAGAAGGCAGCGGTTTCCAGGATGCGGGCCGCGTAGTTCCACTGTACCGCGTCGAGGAGCGGTTCCAGGTCTCTCAAAACCTGCTGAACCCTCCTCTCGCTCATGCCATCCTGGCCAGCCAGACCGGTGGCATTATCCCCCTCCCCACGGTGAGATGCTCCTCCCCATTCCGACAGTGGTGGAAGCATGTCCTGCCAGTAGGTCTTGATGCCCAGCGCAGCGAAGATGTCGGGGATGCCCTTATTCATCTCCCGGGTAAGCACCTGATAGGGCCGGCCGGCCAGAACCACCTCCACTTCCCCGTTCCGGCTGCGCCTTTTCCGATACACCTGCTGCAGCCTCTCCCAGCCCTCCCGATAGACGTCAAGAGCCCTGTCGTAGGCCCGGCCCACCTGTGAGTAGGTCAGCGAGGGACCCGCCGGTATCTGCAACACGCGATAAAGCTCCCGCTTGCTCCGATTGCGGAGCCTGCGAACCGCCGGAGGAGGAGACACCTCCAGGCTGCCATGATCGACCAGGGGCAGCAGGGTTTTCCGTTCCAGATCTCCAGCCCTGATCTGTGAGATGATGGAGGGAGCGAACTGGGTGTAGTAGCAGTAGTGGCGCAGGCGGCCTTTCCGCCGCTGCCCGGCTGCGGCCTCCAGGTACACGGGGAGGAACAGGTAGTCGCAGGATGGCGCCAGGTGGAGGGCGTGTCCGTGCAGTGCCGTGACCGGGGCACAGAACTCCGCTCCGGTAAGCTCTTTGCCGGCTTTCAGCGCCTCGGTGTATCCTTCACTGGTTACGACCCGGATCCCCAGCTCGGCAAAAAACCGCTTCCACAGGGGCAGCTCTTCGAGCAGATGCAGGGCCGCGGGAATACCGATTGTCGGAGAGCCGCGATTCGTCGACCGCTGCTCGGGACTCTGTTTCGGCTCCTCTTTCAGCGTCCGAAACGAGCCCTGGTATTCCTTTAGCAGATCGAAGCCGGATCTGTTCCTGCTGACGTATCGTTTTACCTGATAGTCCCGGCCGCAGAGGAAGCCATAGGCCACGGTCTGTCCCCGAACCTCGGCAATCCGCAGCCGGCAATGGTTGTTGCACAAAGGACAGGTCTCCGATCGCACCGGTATGGACTCCCTGTACAGGTCTATCCCCCTGAATCGGGTGCCGTCGGGTGGATCTTCCTGGAGCGCCAGGGCGACGCCCAGCGCCCCGGTGAGGTGGCAGTACTTGGAAACGACGATCCGCCGCCTGAGCTTCTGCTCGAAGGCGGCCACCAGCGCCCGGTTTTTGGCCGTGGCCCCCTGAAAACAGACGCGTTTCCCGATCAAGCCTTCGGAGGAGACCTTGAGCAGATAGTTCTCCCGCACGGAGAACAATACCGCCGCCAGAATCTCGTCCACCGAGTACTTCTTGTTCAGGTAGTGGTTGATGTCCCGCTCCATGAACACGGTGCAGCGGTCGCTGGCCAGGGGCGCCCGCACCCCTTCGGCCCGGCCGGAGTATTCCTCCAAGGATACCCCCAACTTACCGGCCTGCTCTTCGATGAAGCTGCCCGTGCCCGCGGCGCAAACCGTATTCATCTGGCTGAAGGTCACCATGCCGTCGCGCACGGTGGTGAACTTCGAGTCCTGCCCGCCGATCTCGATGATCGTGTCGATCTGCGGATCCAGCTCATAGGCGGCCCGGGCATGGGCCGTGATCTCATTGAGGATCAGATCGGCCCCGATCACCTCCCCGATATACTTGCGTCCCGCGCCGGTGGTCCCTACGGCACGAATCGTCAGCTCTACATCCCGTTTTTTCAACAGGTCGTCCAGAGCTTCGAGTATCGCCTGAACCGCTGCCAGGGGACGTCCCGCGGTACGGGTGTAGAAGCCGGCCAGCACCCGCTTTTCCGGATCGATCAGTATCGCCTTGGTGCTGGTGGATCCGACATCGACACCCAGGATCCCCTCCGGAGCCCCGAGACCTCTAAGGGTGGCGTACACATCAACCTCAACTGGAAGCTTAAATCCTTCAACAGAGGGGCAAAATACGGCCCGATCGCCGTCATTGAAATCCGGATACGCGGAGAGCTTCAGATCCAGGGGCTCATAGTAGTAGCTCTTTCTCTCCCGCCCCGAATCGATCAGTTCCTCCGGGCTGGACCAGGAGAGCTCCTCGCTGATCCCGTCTCGCGAACCACAGAGGGCCGCGCCCAGGGCTCCGTACAGATGGGAATGCTCGCCTGTGTCGAAGCTGCAGCCCAGAAGCGTTTCCAGATGCAGGACCACAGCCCGGTTTCGCGACACCCCACCGGCAAAGACAGCGGGAGACAGGATCTTTTCCTCCGTGGAAATGGTATCCGCGATGTTCCGGGCCAGCCCCGCGCAGAGGCCGTCACAGATCTCCTCCAGGGTGTATCCGGCCTGTTGGGCGTGGCAGAGGTCGGTCTTGGCAAACACTGCGCAGCGGGAGGCGATCTTGGGAGCCTGGCCCCGGTTGCTCAGAGCCAACTCTCCGAGCTCGGCACTTCCATCCAGACCCAGTCGGCCGGCCTGCTGATCGAGGAAGCTTCCGGTTCCGGCGGCGCAGGAGGTGCTGGCCTTGAGGTTGAGGAACTTTCCCTCGGCATCGAAACGAAGAAATATGAACCTCTCCCCGCCGACCACCAGCAGAGATCGGGCCAGACCGTGGACCCTCCGGACCGCCTCGATGAAACACACCTGATTGTCGTAATACCGAGCCTTCCGAAGGATCCGGGGCGTCGCGGTGCTACAGGCGATCGCCCCAACCGAGCCGGGAGTTAGGGCTTCCAGCATGGCCTTCAGGGTTTCCCGGATCATCCCCTTGTGAAAACGGTAATCGGAATGTTGGATTTCACCGCCCGGAGAAAGGCCAACCAGGGAAATGCTTACCGAACCGATATCAATACCGAGCACCGATGTCTTCATAAGCAATCGCGCGCCGGCAGTATTGTACCAAGGATCACGAGATAAGGACAACTTCTTTTGCAGTCCTTCCCCGATTCTACTACACTAGAAATAAAATCGCTTCAAGGAGGAACGAATGAGTACGTACTTTTTCTTCGGGCGGTATTCCGAAAGGGCGCTGGAAGAAATCAGCGCCAAACGGACGGAAACGGTGGCGGTGGAGCAGTTCGATAAGCTGGCAGCGCAGGTCTAGAAACAGGCCGGCAAAAAAGTCGCCGTCCGCAGCGGCACTAAAAGCTCAAAAATTCTTCTAATCGAGGGAAAAATCCTGCCGAGGTTTCTGATAGGAAGCCATGAGCAGGATCGAACGAAAACTGATTGCTAGAGCAAAGGCCCGTTTCGGCAGGATAGCTCCCTGCAGGGGGAAAACCTTTACCCAGTGCTTTCTGTTGCAGGACGGAAAACTGCAGTTCTGGTTCAACGACTCGACGGGCAATACCCACCTGCTGTACGTGGAGCAGAAAGCGCTAAACTAATAACTCAGCTCTTCCTGTCGTCCAGGTAGGCTTTGATCGCCTTGTCGTTGATAAAGCCCTGCTCGATGGCGATCTCCCCGAACAGACGATTATCCCCATCCTGTTGAAGCTTCAGGACCTGATCGACCTGTTCCGTAGTCATGGCCCCGATCCGTACCAGAGCTTCGCCGATTCTCTCTTCCACGATAGTGTCCGCCTCTTTGTTGCAATTCTATACGAATTTTATATTTAGGTGCTTCGTGTCTCTATCCTAACCGAAAACCGGGGAAAATGCTATTAGATTCAAAAATGTTCTCTGCCCTTTGACTCGAATACCTTCCCGGAGTATAAAGAACATGAATAATCTGCCGCCATATTGGAGGAACCCATGGCAAAAGAAAAAGATACATACCCGGTCCACCTGAAGGGCGAACTCGATGAACCGTCCAGGGCGCTCTGGCTGGTGAAGTGCTGGCTGCTGGCCATTCCTCACTGGTTCGTACTTTTCTTCCTGTCCATCGCCTTTGCGATTCTCACGATCATCGCCTTCTTCGCCATCCTGTTTACAGGCCGCTATCCGCGGGGGATGTTCAATTTCAATGTGGGAGTGCTGCGCTGGGGCTGGCGGATTTTTTTCTATGCTTTCGTTCTGGGGACGGACAAATACCCGCCGTTTACGCTGCAATCTGTCGACTATCCGGCGGATCTGCAGATCGACTATCCCGAGAAACTCAAGAACGGGCTGGCGCTGGTGAAGTGGTTCCTGGCCATTCCCCACTATGCGATTCTCGGGGCACTGGGCTTTGGTGAAGGCGGTTTGATGCTGTTCCTGATGATAATCGTTGCTATCGTTTTGCTGTTCACGGGGAAATACCACAAGGACATCTTCAAGCTCGTCATGGGGATCCAGCGATGGTCGTACAGGGTCTGCGCCTATGTGGGCCTGATGACCGACCAGTATCCCCACTTCAGGCTCTGGGAATAGCGGAGACCCAGCGGCTCCCGTTACTCGAACAACAACCAATACTACCCCTCGAATGCGATATCGTTTTATAAGCCAGCAGCAGCAGTTTCTCCGCGTTCTGTCCGCGGGGATCGGAAAGACCGCGGTGATCCTGCCTGCGGCCTTTGTGGCGGAAGCGGGGCTGGGGATGCTCACCCTGGGCATGGTCTTCTATATGCGGGAGGAGTTCCTTCTTTCCCCCGCACTGATCGGCTGGATCGCCGCAACCTGGCAGGGCTGCTACGTTCTCGGCTGCCTGACCATGCGGCCCGCTTTCGAAACGCTCCTTCCCCGCTACTCGATGATCTTCTCCTCTGCGGGCATGGGTGTGGCCGTGACCGCAATTCTGCTCTCACGATCCGTGGCAGCAACTTTCCTCTTCTACGGACTTTTCGGGTTCTGCCTCTCCTTCTTCTGGCCGCCGCTCATGAGCTGGTTGTCTCTGGGAATCGAAGGAAAACAACTGGGCCGGGCCATGACCCGGCTGACCTTCGTAGGTAATATAGGAATCATCATCAGTCCCTTTGCAGCGGGAGCACTCAGTTCTCTCGCTCCCCGCTATCCCCTGTACGGGGCGGCTTCACTGTTTGCCGCCAACTGTCTCCTTTTGATTGGGGCCGCTTTGGTTCTGCCCGGGATCCGATCCGACAAACAGCGCGGGGGCAGCCGGGAGGAGCCTGAACAACCCGACAGGAGCACGGCACTACGCTTCCCCGCCTGGATCGGACTGTTCGCCACCTACGCGGTGCTGGGAGTGGTCATCACGGTCTTCCCAATGTACGCGAGGGATGACCTGGGCCTGTCCAAGAGTGCAATCGGGGCTCTCCTCCTCTGTCGGGCATTTTGCACCGCCGTGGGCTACCTGTTCCTGGGCAGGATGAGCCTCTGGCATTTCCGACCATTTCCGATGACCGCGGGTCTGGCACTGCTGGCTGTATTGGTTTTCGGCATATCCGGCGCCCCTTCCCTCCCTGTCCTGGCGTTGAGTCTGGCCTTGATCGGTCCCCTGATCTCCCTGGGTTTTTCCTACAGCTTTTTCCACGGCGCTTCCGGAGCGTCCCGGCGGGCCACCCGCATGGCCATTCACGAGGCTCTTCTGGCCTCGGGTCTGATCACCGGATCGGCAGTGGGTGGTCAACTCTATCAGAACTGCTCCATGACCGCAGTGAGCGTTTTCTGCGCCGCTTTGATAGCTGCGGCGATCGCGATACAGGTCCTTTTGGTTCGCCGTTGGCGGCGGCAGTGAATCGGGAGCATCAGGTGCAGAAATCGACATAGAGCAACGGCTCGGCTTGGTGGTGCGCGTCAAATTGACTGCCAGAGTAATTGAGCATGAATTGGCAAGGCCTGCGGTGAAGTGCTATTCTATAGCTTCGATTAAAGACTCAGCCATGAAAACCATCGACAAACCTACATTCACTTTTTGTCTCTTCTTTTGCCTCGTCCCCCTGGTTTCGTTTTCGCAGATCCAGACAATCGAGGTGAACCGCGGATTTGTCACCATCATCGAAATCATGGAGCGCAGCTGCCTGATGTGCCACGAGTGGGCGGCCTCCCATGAGGGTCTGACGGATCCGGTTCGCTATACCCCCAACAAACCGGAACAGAGTCCTCTATATACCAGGGTAGCCGACGGTTCGATGCCGCCGATGGAACCGAAGCTCACCGCAGCGGAGGAGGAACTTCTCTATCTCTGGGTTCTTGCAGGCGCCCCCATTTCCGACACCCCACTCAGCAGGAGCACTCCTGCAATTGAGCCGGCCCCGGAGGAGCCGACAGCGGTGGAGAAAAAGCCGAGCACCTTCCTCGGTTTCTCCAGCAAGGTGAGGTTCCACCAGGTTGCCGGATTTACCTCCGGCTCTCTGCTCCTGGCCGCGGGCGTGGTGGGCACGGTGCAGTGGGCCACCTTCATCAGCGAGGGGCACGACTATCGGGACCAGTACGGAATCGAGGAAGATGAGATCGGCAGCGAGTGTGCGAACAAGATCTCCGAAATGTGGGGCTCCCCTCTGCATCAGAGCCTGCGCTGGACTCACATCGGGCTGCTGGCAACCGGGGAACTGCTGTACCTGGCCAATGCGGCAACCGGCATAGGCATGCTGAGCAAGGATCAGCCCGGGCTCACCCCGCAGGATCTGCACCGCTACGCTTTTTTTACCCACGCAACCTTGATGGTTGCAGAGATCGTCATGGGTTTTTTGACCACAGAAGTGTTGAAAAACGGATCCCACGAAATGATCCAGGTCTTCGGCATCGCCCATTCGGCAATCGGTCTGACAATTCCGATTGTGATTATCAGCTCCGGGATCGCAGTAAACCGGGGATTCCCCAGACAATCTTCACGAGCAAGACAGGGATCGCCATGACCGATCGGAACCTCCGCCGGGAAGCCGAACACATGCGGGCGGTCGCTGTAAATATCTCCAGAGTATTCGTGGGCAAAGAAGCCCAGATCCATGCACTCCTGGTGGCCTTCAGCGCGGGACTCCACGTGCTGATCGAAGATGTTCCGGGCGTGGGCAAGACCACGCTGGCCCGCTGTCTGGCGGTCAGCGCGGGACTGGATTTCGGCCGCATCCAGTTCACCCCCGATCTTCTGCCCGGAGACATCACGGGCATGACCATCTGGAGCCCGGAGAAGCGGGAGTTTGTCTACAAAGAGGGCGCCCTGATGCACCAGTTCGTTCTGGCCGACGAGATCAACCGGGCCAGCCCCCGTACCCAATCGAGCCTCCTCGAGGTGATGCAGGAGGGATCGGTAACTGTAGACGGCACGACCCACCGGCTGCCGCAACCGTTCTTTGTGATCGCCACCCAGAACCCGACCAGCTTCCTCGGTGCCTTTCCCCTTCCCGAGGGGGAGCTGGATCGCTTCGGCATATCCTTTTCCCTCGGCTATCCGGACGGGGAGGATGAGATGGAGATCCTCTCCCGCTTTCAGGACAAAGACCCCCTGCAGGAATTGCAGCCGGTTTCCACACCGGAGACGGTGTCGGGGATCCGGGGAAGCATCCGCCGTATCCACGTCGCCGATGGGGTGAAACGATTCATCGCCGCCATCGCCTCGGAAACGCGATCCAGCAGCCATCTCAAGCTCGGCATGAGCCCCCGGGCTTCCCAACACCTCATGCTGGCCGCCCAGGGCGAGGCATTTTTTCAGGCCCGGGATTTTGTGATTCCCGAAGATGTACTGGGCCTGGCTGCCGCGGTGCTGGCTCACCGCTTGATCCTCTCCGCGGAAGCGCGAATGGAGGGAATCGATCCCAGGCAGATCGTGACCCGGGTAATCGGGAGGGTGAAGATCCCCACTGGATTGAATGAACGTTAAATGGCCTATTACCCTCCGAACCGGCAGGATCGGAATGTACCTGCTCGCTCTGTTCGTGGTAAATCTGGCGGGCAGTTACGTGGCGCCGTTTTTTCTCTACCTCTTCTTCGTCCTGCTGATCCTACCGTTCCTATCGCTGTCGTACCTCCTGCTGACCTTCCTGCGCCTGAAGTACTACCAGGATTTCAGCAGCGAACACCCGATGAAGGGCGAATCCGTGGTCTATCGCCTGATCCTGGCCAATGAAAATTTTCTGCCGCTGCATCACCTGGCTGTGGGTTTCAAGACGATCCATCCATTCATGGAGACGGACCTGCCCCGATTCACAACCTATCTCAGGGCCGAGGACCGGCTGGAGAAGGTGTATGAGATCAACTGTCCTTTTCGCGGAATTTACACGGTAGGCCTGGAATCCCTGGCCGCCGAGGACCCGTTGCATCTTCTCGTGCTCCGCCGTCAGGTCTGGTTCCGAACCTTCTACGTCTATCCCAGGGTGCTCCCCCTGCGGCGATTTTCCACCGGCATGGAGCGCAGCGAGCGCCTCTCCCAGGGCGCCTCCACCGGGGCGGTTCCCGACTTCGCCCTGTTCAGCCAACTTCGAACCTACCGCTACGGTGAATCCCTTCACCATCTGGCCTGGAAGAAATTCGCCTCCACCGGAACGCCCTATCTCAAGGTCTACGATACCTCGGCAGAACCGGGAGTGACCATCTACTTCGACCTGAGACCGACCCAAGCCACCGGGTTGAAGGCATTGGAGACCGAGGACGTGTCGGTAGACATACTCGTCGCATTGGTAAAGTACTACCTGGACCGGGGAGTACCGGTAGCTGTCCGCGCCCCGGGACGGAGCGTGTACTCTTTTCAGGGAGCCGACCCGTCCCGCTTCCAGCGCTTCTATCTGTCTACCATGGAGCTGCTGTTCCAGCCGACGATTTCACCGGCTGCCTTCTACCAACTGGACAAACGGGGATACGAGAGCACCTCCGCAATCATCATCTCCCACCTGTTCGACCCGGAGACCTTTTCCACGGTGGAGGAATCCCTGGCTGCAGAAACCCCCCTGGCCCTCATTCTGAACCGCAGCGGATACGCACAGGCGGAACGGAAGGCTATTGTTCCCTATTTGTATTCCCTCAGCGAACGGGGTGCCAACATCCGCTTTGTCGACGGTCCCGAAGATATCGTGGAAAACCTGGAACGAGGGGTTCTGAAGTTGTGAGCGATAGGCTTCCCCGGTGGGCCAGGATCATTCTCGCCGCCATTGCCGCTTTGCTCCTTCCCGCAATCCTCAAAATTCTGCTTCGGGCCGAGCTGTCCTGGCCCCTGCTGCTGGCTCTCGCGCTGGGGAAAATCGCCCTGTTTGCAGTGTCGATGTATACACGCGGGGTTTACGCCCGGGTCTTCCGCCGCCTCTCGACGGTGTACACCGTGGCTTTCGCCGCCGTTACGCTCACAGGGATCCTGATCAGTCCCTACTCAGCCTACGGCATCTGGTTTGAAGCTGTCCAGGATGGAAAGCCGCACGGGTTGGTATCCAACGTGATGGTTCTACTGGCCGCTGTATTTTCCTCCGCTCTGGCCCAGCGCTTTCTGGTTTCGGAATTCCTCCTACCCCTCTACGGGCAACTGTTGATTGCAGCGGGACTGCTGGCCCTCATCTATCAGAACCGCCTGTTCTACATTCTGCTCCTCTGTCTGCTCGCCCTCGGTTCGACGGTTGTCTCCCTGCGCTTCGTGCAGCGGGGCAATCGCCTGCGTAATCTGGCGACCTTTCTCCTGCTGTTCCTGAGCCTGTTGGCCCTGTGCCGGCTTCCCCTGCTCCTGGTGGCCGAGCCCAGGGGAAGCCGCATCGTGGACGACCGGCTGCACCCGGGTTTGCGCAAGACCGTGGTCGCCCTGTTCCCCCGTTTTCCTCTCTTATACGGGATTCCAGGATTCGGTTACGGATTCGATACCGACAGGTTGGGGGGGACGCCGATCCTCTCCGAAGCGCCCATATTCGAGATCCAGGGACGGCCGGGCCAGCGTTTGTACATGCGCACCGGCGCTTACTCCACCTACGACGGCCAGTCCTGGAGCAAGCGCACAAAGTCCGAAGGTATTTCGAGCCGCTCCGAAGACCTGGAATCCGACGACCTTTCGCGGATCCTGGCCCTCAACCCGGGGGAGGTTCCCCCTTCGTCACTGCGAGTCACGATCCTTACAGAGTACTACGCCCTCATCCCCTTCACCCTGAACACACGCGCTATCTATTTAGCCCCGGAGCAGATCGAAGGGATTTCGGGAACCTTCGAGCAAGGCTATCGGCTGGCCGATCCCCTGCGATCGCAGCAGAGCATCTATCTGCGCTACGGTCAGACCGAGAGGCAGAGCGGAGCTCCGGCCGAGACTTTGTCCGACGCGGAAACGATGCAGTATCTGCAGCTTCCGGGGGAACTCAGCCCCCAGCTCAGAGAGCTGGCAGCGAACCTGGCAGGCTCCACGGGAGACTCCCGCGGCACCTTGAGAAACATCGAGCGCTATCTGGCTCAAAATTACACCTACAACCTGGAAGCGGATCGGACCCCGATCGGCGCGGATTTCGTCGACACCTTTCTGTTTCAAAACAAAGAGGGCTACTGCGTGCATTTCGCCTCCTCCTTTACCGTGCTGGCTCGGCTGAACGGAATCCCCGCGCGCTATGCCACGGGCTATCTGGCGACCCTACCGGACGGATCCTATCCGTTCGGCATGATGCTTGAACCGGGCCGGGGCATCGTAACGGGGTTGTCTGCCCACGCCTGGCCGGAGGTATGGCTGGAGGATAGGGGCTGGACCGCCTGGGAGGCAACGACCGCAGTCAACCCGTCGTACTACGAAGAAATCGGTGAGGATTGGCTGTACGAATATGGTCGGGAGGTAAATAGGCTGACCAACCGCCAGCTGCGGTCAATCCTGGGGCGGGAACCCGCGTCCCATCGAAGATCCGCAGGCCGACTGTGGAGTTTTAAGTGGCAGATTCTGTTCCTGTCCATCCCAGTTCTCGCCGTCCTGGTGTCCGCCATCTGGGCGATCCGGCGGTTCGGCATCCTCCTCCTGGCTGCGCTTCGGCCCGATCGTTCTTCCGCTACCAAAATCGTAGCCAAAATCGCCGCCTCCTATCATCGCCGGGGTGTGGACTGGCCGGACACGTTGGGTTGGGTCCGGTGGACCGAAGGGATCAGAGCTGCCGCGCCCCAACTCCAAACCAGGTCCCGGCGCCTGCTGGCAGTGATCCAGAGGCTCATGTACAGCGATCAAGTTTTTCGTAAACGGGATCTGGGATTCTTAAAGGCCTTCTACCTGAGTTTCTGCGCAGGCCCCGTGATCAGCCCGTAGGTATCGAGCCGCTCACCATCAGGAGCGGTTGACCAGGAAGATCCCCAGAGCCACCATCCCGGCTCCTATTGCCAGACCGATCGAGATCCCCTCTCCGAGCAGCAGGTAGCTGAGCATCAATCCCCACACGGGCGCGGTGAAGAACAGGACTGTGAGTCGGCTGGGGGAGTAACGTTTGAGAATGGGAAACCAGGACAGGAAACAAAAGACGCCGACCACGATAGCCTGGTAGAGCACGGCGGCGATTACAGCCGGGGAAAACTCGAAAACACTATCACCCTCCAACAGGGCATGAAGTATAAAAAACAGCGGTACCCCGACGATTACCTGCCAGACGAGGAGCCGCGGTTCTTCGATGGTTTGCACGAGGCGCTTGATCAGCACCGTCAGCAATCCGAGCAGAACACCGCTGCCCAGGCAGAGTAGATCCCCGATGACGCTTCCTCCGGTGCCGATCGACAGCTTCTCCCAGAACACCACCACGATACCGGCGAAGGCACAGATCACCCCGACAAGCCTGTACCAGGACAACCGATCCCCGGCAACGATGAAGTGGGCCAAGAAGGCCACAAACACCGGATAGGTGTGCAGGATCACAGTAGCCCGACCGGCCAGAGTCAGCCGGGTTCCCCAGTTGAGAATTGCGATCTGGGTGGTAAAGATCAAACCGACGACCAGGAGGGGAATCACCTCGCCTCTGCGCGGTTTGAGGGTCACGTGCCTCATCCGAGCCCAGAGTGCAATCAATGGCAGGGCTATACCGAAACGGCATCCCGCCGCGGCAAGCGGTGGGATGCCGCGCAGACCGATCTTGATCGCTACGACGTTGCCGCCCCAGAGCGCGGCCAGGAGGAAGACGAATAAGGTGGTTCGAACAGGAATTGAATCCTTGGTCAAAATCAGATCCCGCGCCGATTCTATCGAATCTCACTATATCGTGTCAAAACGAAATCGAATGCTTGTCTTCCACAAACGTTTCCCCTACACTACCGGCACGCTATGCACCGGAGCGTGGTTGTCGTATCCATAGACGGGTTATCTACGGCGGATTTACCGCATCTAGAGTCGCTGCCCAACTTCCGAGAGCTGATGGGACGTGGTTCTTGCTGCCGGGAAATGCGGGGCATCTACCCAACCCAAACCTATCCCCTTCACGCCAGTCTGATCACCGGATGCTACCCGCACTTGCACGGCATCCATGCCAACACTCTCTTTCAACCGGGCCGCATCTCACCGGATTGGCATTGGTACCGCCGTTTCCTACGGGTTCCCCCGCTGGACGATGCAGCACGGCAGCAGGGTCTGAAAACCGCTTGCCTGCTCTGGCCGGGAGCCGCCCGTTCCCGCAACCGCTACGTGATTCCGGAAATCAAGACCACCCGCCGCGGTCAAAGCTTCCCCTGGCTGCTATTCACAAGCGGCAGCCCCCTGTTCATGCTGCATATGGGGCTGCGCTACCGGGCATTGCTAAAAAGCCTGAAGTACGTTCACCTCGACAACTTCACCACCGCTGTCGCCTCCCACCTGATCCGGAAACGAAAAACGAACCTGCTTCTGCTTCACCTCCTCGATCTGGACGGAACCCGCCACCGTCGCGGATTTCAAGCCCCCGAGATCTCGAAGGTCCTGGAGGATCAGGATCATCGTCTGGGAACACTGCTGGCCGCCGCCCGGGACGCCGGGGTGTTCGAGGCCACGACATTTATCCTGTTCGGAGACCACGCTTTCATCGATGTCCACACCCGCATTCGCATCAACGCAGCGTTTCGGAAATCCGGACTTCTGGAATTCGACACCGCCGGAAGATTGATCCGCTGGGAGGCCTGGGCCAACTGCTGCCAAGGTTCCGCACAGGTGGGCCTGCGCGATCCGGCGGACCCGGCCGTTCACAGCAGGCTTACGGCGCTGTTTGCCGAGCTTCAGGCTGAGGAAGGCGGTGTCGTTGAAACCGTGTACTCTAAAGACCGGGTCCGGCAGATGAAAATCGGAGATCGTATCGATTACGTGTTGGAAGCAAAGCCGGGCTGCTACTTCGTGCCGGATATCGAAGGCGCGGTCGTGGCTCCGGCGGAGGAAAGCTTCCGGGCGGTCCACGGCTATCACCCGGACCGTCCCGGTTACAGCTCACTCTTTTTTGCAGCAGGCGCGGGCATACGCGCAGGTGTAGAACTGAAGAGCCTCCGCATCGTGGATCTTGGTCCCACCCTGGCAGCTCTCCTGGGATTGCAGCTTCCCGCTGCGGAAGGCCGGGTGCGGAGAGAGATTTTAGATTTTGGATAACCCGGTCCCGCTGCCCGCCCGGTTGCAGTTCACCGCGGGGGGGGATTATAAAAATCACAGAGGAGGTTGCTTATGATCGTTAGCGACAGGGAGTATCGCAAGCGAATTCGGGCCTGGACCATGTATGACTGGGCCAACTCAGCCTTTGTCACCACCGTAGCCGCCGCGGTTCTGCCGGTGTACTACAGTCAGGTAGCTGCCTCCACCCTGCCCAGCCCGGCGGTGGCTACAGCCTACTGGAGCACGGGCGTGAGTATCTCTCTGATCATAGTAGCGGTAATCGCGCCCGTGCTGGGTACAGTCTCCGATGTGATGCGGGGAAAGAAGAAGTTCCTGTCGATCTTCGCCGGCTTGGGCATTGTGACCACCGGATTGCTCGTGCTGGTGAAAAGCGGAAACTGGCTGCTTGCTTCCCTTCTGTTCATCTTCGGCCGCATCGGATTCGCCGGCGCCAATGTTTTCTACGACGCTCTCCTGCCCCACGTTGCCAGGGTCGAAGACCAGGACAAGGTATCCTCCCGCGGATACGCCATGGGTTACCTGGGCGGCGGCCTGCTGCTTGCCGTGAACGTGGTGATGATCCAGCTGCTTCCCGGAACCTGGGGACCCAGGTTGTCCTTCCTCACCGTCGCCCTCTGGTGGGCCCTGTTCTCCATTCCCCTGCTGAAGAACATTCCCGAGCCGCACACGTTGACCGCCCGGTTGGAAAAGGGACAAAACGTGCTGTCGGTCAGTTTCAAACGGATCGGGGAAACCTTCCGCGACATCCGCCAGTACAAGGAGTTGTTCAAGCTGCTTCTGGCCGCCCTCATCTACCTCGATGGGATAGGAACCATCATCGGGGTCGCCGCCATCTATGGAGCGGAACTGGGATTCGGCACCATGGAGCTGATCCTGGCCCTTCTGCTGGTCCAGTTCGTTGGGATCCCCTTCAGCCTGATCTTCGGCCGCCTGCCCGGCAAGGACACCCGGCACCGGCATGTCGTGATGGCCTTTATCGTGTTCAACATCGTCCTGCTTCCGGTATTCGGAATCGGGGGCAAGCGTATGCTGCCTGAGAGTGTCAGCGGTGCTCCCCTTCCCGCCTACACCTCCTCGGACCGCGCGGTCGGGGAAGGAGCCTATTCCGTTGCCCATGAGGCGTTTTCCTACTCGGGTAGCTGGAGGCAGCAGATAGTGGCGGCTGAAACGATCCGCAGCAAAGAGGACCGGATTTACCGTATGACCCATGAGCAGGGAGCCCGTCTGGACTTCCCCTTCAACGGCCAGAAGCTCACAATCACCTATGGCGTGGGACCGGATTACGGCATCTGGGAGGTGGATATCGACGGCCGTCCCCTGGAGGATGAGGACGGTCAACCGGTCAAGGTCGACGCCTACAACGCCAGGCTGCGGTATGAGAGCACCATTACAATCCGGGCTCCCGCCGCAGGCGAACACCGGCTCAGCCTGGTGAATCAAGGGGAGAAAAACGAACGCAGCTCGGGCAATATGCTAAGCGTTGCAGAGGTGAAGGTGCTGCCGCCTCTGCGGCAGAGCAATCTCGGTCTGATCATCGGTATGATTTTCGCCCTGGAGGTGATCTGCCTGTTGTTGGCCCTCCTGCTCGGGAAGGCCCTGTTCTCCCGATTGGCAGACAGGATGGACACCAAGCGCAGTCTGCTCCTGGCCCTGTTCGTCTATTCTGTGATCGCCGTCTGGGGATTCTTTCTCGATTCTGTGGTGGAGTTCTGGTGCCTGGCCTGGCTGGTAGCCTGTGTCCAGGGAGGGAGCCAGGCCTTGACCCGCAGCCTGTTTTCCACATTGGTACCGGCGCCCCAGAGCGGGGAGTTCTTCGGCCTGTTCGGGATCATGGAGAAAGCAGCTACTTTCATCGGTCCACTGCTGTTCGCCGCTGCCGGCGTCATCTTCGGATCCAGCCGGCCTGCAGTACTGAGTCTGATCGTGTTCTTTATCGTGGGCATGATCCTGCTGCTGCGGGTGGATGTGGAGACCGGCCGTCAGATCGCCCGAGCCGAGGAGAACGAGCTGGAGAAGCGGATAGACTAAATCAGCGGATCAGACCCTCGTCCTTTAGATCCTCCCGGTTCAGAACCAGGATGTCCCGAGAGGAAGAGTTGATATAGATCTTGTCCCCGAACAGGAAAAAGGCACTGTCCCGGTCCACCGCTTCCTCGGACTGGCTGATCAGCTGCAGTGCCTCGTCAAAACGACCGAGGCGGTACTCATCCCCCGACTGGAACACCGCGTAGATCGAGCTGGCCTGGAGCAGCACGCAGCTCTCCGGATAGATCTCCTCCCAGCTGCGGGTTGTCTCTTTCAGGGTGAGCGGCTCGAGGAGCATCAACCGAGCCGGAGAGGCGGCGCTGCTCTCATGCCCGACCACCAGGATCGAGCTCTTGAAAAAGTAGAAGGTCCGCCCGCGGATGTGGCTGACCGGGGAGCTTGTCTGTACCTCCGAGGCCACCGGGTCCAGGATGTGCAGCGTGCCTGTGACCGAACCGTCGGCGGCGCGAGGCCGGACCTTGAGATAGTACAGCTGGTCGGAGAAGGTGAAGGCGCCCGCCTTTGGCGTTTGTCTGTCCTGAGTGCGCTCATCGGAGATGATCTGCTCCCGTTCCCGGGCGATTTCCTCCTCCTTGGCTGCAATTTGGGCCTCGGTTTCCGCGACCGCCGCCTCTCTTTCCCCCACCTCCCTTTCCCTCTCGGCGACCTCGGATGCCGTTTGCTCCCGCTCGACCTGCGTTTGGGCTCCCTCCAGTTCTTCTCTGCTCTTTGCCAGCTCACCTTTTGCTTCCGCCAGCTCGACATTCTGTTCGCCCAGCTGGTCCATCTTCTGCTCTACTTCCCGCTCCTTGAGCTCCACCATGTCCTTGCGGTCTTCAAGACCCATGTCCTCCTGCTGACGCATCTCCTCTATGACCTTCTCTTCCGTCAGTTCGGTTGTGCTCAGGGAACCCAGCACTCCCTTCCCGGCCTCCGCCGTCAGGGGAATGAGCATCCTGGTCGTCCCGGGCCATTCGAAGTATTTGGTCGAGAGCCCGGCGTTCTGCCTGGTCAGGTAGGAGAGGACCAGAGACTTGTATCTGTCGGACAGGTACTCCAGCTGACCTCTATAAACGGCGTTGTAGATCGTGGCAAAGCGAGCCAGGGTGCGGGCATCCTCAGCGGTGTAGTCGAAGGTGCCTTCCAGGTACCCGGCCAGGATTCGGCGGACGTTATCGATGTGATCGACCTTGGCATCCCGATCGATGGAAAAGATATCCGCGTCGAACTTCCCCTGCTCCGCCGGGTCTATGGCTCGGATTACCGAGTATTTAAGCAGGAAGGAGGCCCTTTCATTGTTCTGTCCAATCACATTGGCCAGATACCAGCCCAGGCCCTTGATCTCATCCGCGGTGTCGATGCGATCGTAAGGGCCCTCATAGTTGACGAATACGATTTCCCGATCTACGCTCCGCAGCTCCTGCTCGGCCACATCCTGGGCGTACAATCCCAGGACCGACAGGAATACCAGGATCGACAATATCGCTTTTTTCATACCGTAACTCCTCTCACTGTCTCCACCGTTGGGAAAGATCACGCAGATATCCGGAGGCGCGTTCCCGCACCCTGGCCGATGCATCCCTCTGGGCCAGCTCAGCCAGAGCACGATAGTTATCCGGATGGACCATGGTCTGCAAACTCATGATGATCCGATAGAGAGCCCGGGCGCAGGCCAGATGAAAACGCTCCCGCCCGCTCTCCCTCACTTTATACAGTATAGCACGGGCCAGCTCGCCATCCGGATCAAAACCGACAGTTGCCAGTGAGTCGACTGCCGCTATTTTCATCCCAGTATCTTCATCGGCGGCCATCACCTGTAGCAACACGGCTCTCGCACCTTCAGAACCCAGCTCCCCGAGGAGGCGACAGGCCTCCAATCTGATCTGCGGATCGCCCGGACCGGCTGCAGCGCCCGTCGAGCTGCGGTAGATCACACCCTCCCCGGCAAGATAACCGAGCACCTCTTCCAGCACCACCAGATGAACCGCCAGATAGCGCCGTCCTTGGAAGTGTGCTTCGATGTCCCGCAAGGCCATCCGCTTCAGCTCCGGCGAATCGGAGTAGGCCAGTTCGCGAAGCAGCACCGCCGCGGGGCTGTCCAGGTCCGTCAGAGCCCTGGCCCGGCCGGTGTGCTGCCCATCGTGATAAGCCTGAGGCCAGGAGCTGGCAGACAGACCGGTAGAACCGGCGGACAAGGCATAGAGGATCCAATCCTCCGCCCCAACCAGCACCATCCCTTCCCTGCCGATCGTAGGCATACCGACGGACTGCTTTGCCCGGAACCGCCAAAGAATCAACCCGTTGCCCGAAACTGCGGCGATCTGCGTGGAAGCCGTGGAGACGTAGGCTGTGCCGTCGTCCCCGAGCACGGCGGGGAAGGTGATGGGAACCTGGAGGGAGCTGCTCCAGATCAGCCGTCCCTCCGGGCTGATCGCATAGAGCCTGCCGTTGGCCGCCCCGGCGATGATCGCCCCGTCGGAGCGGATCACCGGATCGGCGGTATCGGCGGGGATCGCATAGCTCCACTGTAAGACGCCGTCCGGCGAAACTCGATGGATTCCCGCAGCACCTGCGTACAGGGTACCCTGGTAATCGATCGCCGGCGTGCCCACGGCAGCGGGAAGCTCGATCTCCCACTTGTTGCTGCCATCGCGGTTCAAAGCCAGGAGACGGCGGTCCGTAGTACCGATATAGACCGTCCCGTCCTCACCGATCGAAGGACTGGAGGCCAGCTCCGCCCGCACCTGATACCGCCAGCGTTCCTTCCCGATGTAGCTGAGACAGTAGATCATCCCGCTGGTCGTCGCCAAAACGATCGATCCATCCGATCCCAAAGCGGGATTCAGACAAGCGCCCGTTCTGGGAGAAAACATCCAGCGCAGACGCCCGTTGGCTCCCGTGGCCATGAGGATCCCGTTTTGGGTTCCGAGCAGGACCGAACCGTCATAGGTCACCACCGGCCCGGCCGACAGTTTCCGTCCCACAGGGTAGCGCCAACGCTCGCGCCCCAGAGCCGAAAGAGCGTAGAGGGTTCTGTCATCGGAGAGGATATAGATCGTTCCCCGGTGATCGACCGCCGGTTTGGCAACAACTCGCCCGCCGGTGACGTAGCGCCAGGCGAGCTCGTAGGGCTGCTCCTCTGTGCAGACTGCGGTGAGACCTATAATAGCGAAAAAAACCAGGGTGAAGGCGACGGATCTCATGGCCGGTTGCTCTTGTCCGATACCGCACCCATGATACGCTGCGCCCCCGGTGATTTTCAAGCCGGGGTTGAGGAGCCCAGGGCGGCCATCTTGACGACCCTTTGCGCCTTGATGTACTGTCAGCAGGTACAACGGGCGCGATGAAGAGCAAACACAAACGAGCTAAATCCCTCAATATCGGCTTCCTCTCCACCCGTTTCAAAGGCCTGGACGGCGTATCCCTGGAGTCGAGCAAGTGGGCGGAAATTTTCGAGGGATTTCACCACAGGTGTTTCTGGTTCGCCGGAGAGCTGGACAAGGATCCCCAAGCGAGCATGCTGGTGCCGGAGGCTTTTTTCCAGCATCCCGATAATATCGCCCTGTCCCGCGAGCTGTTCGGGGTGCAGACCCGAACCCGCACCGTTACCGACCGGATCTACAAACAGAAGGAGTACCTGAAGGAGAAAATCTACGCCTTTCTCCAGCAGTTCAGCATCGATGTTCTGGTGGCCGAGAATGTACTGGCCATACCGATGCACATCCCCCTGGGGGTGGCGCTGACCGAGGTGATCGCCGAGACCGGGATTCCGGCGATCGGCCATCATCACGACTTCTACTGGGAGCGGCCCCGGTTCCTGCTCAACGCGATCCCCGAAATCCTGGACATGGCCTTTCCCCCCGACCTGCCCTCCATGAAGCACGTGGTAATCAACACGGTGGCACAAAAGGATCTGGCTGCTAAAACCGGGATCTCCTCCCATCTAATCTACAACGTGATCGACTTCGAGCGAGCAAAAACGGGGATCGACGAGTACAACAAGAACATCCGCGCGGACATGGGCTTCAGCGATCAGGACGTCCTGATTCTGCAGCCGACCCGCGTCGTATCCCGAAAGGGCATCGAGCAGGCCCTCTACCTGGTGGAACGTCTTCAGGTCCCCAACCTGAAGCTCCTCATCTCCCATTCCCCCGGAGACGAGGGTGAAGAGTACTTCAACTGGATCAAAGATACGGCTCAGCGTCAAAAGGTCCCCATCCATTTCATCTACAACCGTCTCTACGAAGCACGCACCCAAACGGCGGACGGCCGCAAGGTCTACACCCTCTGGGACGTCTACCCCCACATCGACCTGATCACCTATCCGAGCCTGTACGAAGGATTCGGCAACGCCTTCCTGGAGGCCATCCTGTTCAAGAAGCCGCTGCTGGTGAACCGCTACTCGGTGTACATCGTGGATATCGAGCCCAAAGGCTTCGACGTCATCGCCATCGACGGATTTCTGAGCGAAACTGCGGTGCAGCAGGTGGAGGCGGTGCTGAAGGACCCCGATCGCCGGCAAGCCATGGTGGAGCGCAACTTCGAGCTGGGAAAGAAGTACTTCTCCTACAGCTCACTCAAACGTGGTTTAAGTTCCCTGCTGACGAGCTTCTTCGGCACCATTCCTTCGGGAAATCTGGCCGGGGGAATGAACGGCCAGTAGAACCAAGCCTGCAGGTTCAGAGGGATCAACCCTCTTTATTCACAGCGCTTACAAACAGAATGGTGGAGCGCCAGTCCAGCTCCCGACCGCTGAGCTGGTCTGCGCAGATCTTTTGGAGGTGCTCCAGCTGGGTGGAGCTCAGGAACGCGGAGGCCCGGGCCGCGTAGCTTCCACTCTGAGGTGCGAACCAGCGTTCGATATCTTCGGATCGGATCGTCCGGCGATCGGCAAATCTTTGTGTTTCCCTCTTCAGAACGTTGAAGCCGGCATTTTCCACGATCCCGCAGAAATCCTCGACCGACCAATTGACAAGTGGATTGTTCGGATCCGCGTAAATACTCTCTTCCGCTCTATGCAGATTCTTTCGAAACGCTTCACTCTCTGAATGCAGATCCAGCAGCTCGGAAAGACTCATACCTTTAGATGGCACAACCTCGGCCAGGGAGATCTGCCCCCCGGCTCGGAGCACCGCAGACAGTGCGATCAGGCAACCCGACTTATCCGACTCCCGGAACAGGGCATTGCGCCCTACCGCGGCGTCGAAGCGGATCTGTTCCTCCCCCCTTTTTTTCAATAGTTCGGGGAGCGCTTTCAAGGCCCCTACAAGGAGCTTCGGCCGCTCCAGCTCGGAGAGGGCCTGGGCTCTGCTTTCCAGGAGGGAGGCGGCGGTCGAATCGTCGCACAGAGCCCAGACTCCTCCTTCCGGAACCCTCCGCAGGGCTTCCCAGGTAAGTAGTCCTTCCCCGGCCTTTAGATCCAACAGAAGATGATGGCGTGAGAGTGACAGAGAGGTAAAAAGTACCTCCCGGATCATCGCAAGCTGCTCACTCGTCCGGCTGACCGTCCGCTCCAGCCAAAGATCCCGGGCTTTATCTGCTTTGCTGAAGGTCAGGATCTCTGCACCGCGGCCATCCACCTCCATCATTGCCTCCAGTTGGGCTTCCCGCCGGCGCTGCACCTGCTCCCGGATAGAGGCTTCGTAACCCCGATCCGAGGGCTGGTAGAAGACCTTGCCCTGCAGAGTGTCGGGCAGGTACTGCTGCGCCACCCAGTGCTCCCGGTAAGCATGAGGATAGAGGTAACCCTCGCCGTGGCCGAATCCCTCCTTGTCGCGGCTGGCATCCCGCAGGTGATTGGGAACCTCCCCGGCCTGCTCGGTCTCCACCACTTCCAGGGCGTCGAAAAAGGCCATGCTGGTGTTGGACTTGGGGGCCGTGGCCAGGTAGAGCACGGCCTGGGCCAGATGGAAACGCCCTTCGGGAAGTCCCACCCTTTCAAAGGAGGCGGCCGCCGCCTGGGTCACGACCAGGGCGTCGGGATCGGCAAGGCCCACATCCTCGGAGGCAAAGATCAACATGCGGCGGAAGATGAAGCGTGGATCCTCACCGGCGTACACCATTCTGGCCAGCCAGTACAGGGCGGCATCCGCATCGGAACCCCGCAGGCTCTTGATGAAGGCACTGATCGTATCGAAGTGGTAATCCCCCTCCTTGTCGTAGAGCACGACCCTCCGCTGGATGCTCTCCTCCGCGATATCCAGGGTGATGCGGACCGATTGCCCCTCGGGAGGGGGGAAGCGCTCAGGCGTGGTTTCCACCGCCAGCTCGATCGCATTGAGCAGGGTGCGGGCATCTCCTCCGGAAACATCCACCAGATGATCGAGGGCCTCACGATCAAATTCCACCTTATATGAGCCGTAGCCCCGCTGCTCATCTGCCAGCGTTCTCTCGGCGATGGCGTACAGATCTTCCGGCTGCAGCGGCTTGAGCTGAAAGATGCGGGAGCGGCTTACCAGGGCCGGGTTTACCTCGAAGAAGGGATTGAGGGTTGTAGCCCCGATGAAAACGATAGTGCCGTTTTCCACCCAGGGCAGCAGGGCGTCCTGCTGGGCCTTGTTCCAGCGGTGCACCTCGTCCACAAAAAGGATAGTGCGCTGCCCGTAGAGCTTTCGCCGCTCCTCCGCCTCTGCGGTGTTTTGGCGGATCTCTTTGACCCCGGCCAACACGGCGTTGATACTGAAAAATTGACTTCGGGTGGAGTTGGCGATCACCCGGGCCAGGGTGGTCTTTCCTGTTCCCGGCGGGCCGTAGAAGATCAGGGAGGAGAGCTGATCCGCCTGGATCGCCCGCCGCAGAAGTCTCCCGTGACCGAGAATGTGCTCCTGCCCGACGAACTCATCCAGGGTGCGCGGCCTCATACGGGCTGCCAGGGGCTGCTCCCCCTCGCTCTGCCTGGTTGCCTGATCGAACAGCTCTTCCTTCTGCGTGCGCCTGGATCTCAAAATTTTTTGACCTCTCTCGGTTGGCCTATTGTACTACAACGGATAAAAAAATTACTATTACGAAGGACATCTCCGGCGTAGCCGCGATATTAAGAAGTCACTACCCTCTTTTATATTCTTAATAATGACAGCCCGGGAAAGACCAGCATGACCAATTCCATCTCCTACAGCCATTCACCACTAGATCTGATTCGGGCCCGGAACTCGGTTCGGCGGTTCACCGGTGAGATCGTGGCGGGGGAGGTCCGTCAGGAACTGGAACGCTGCTGCCTGGTTGCGCAGGTGGGACCTTTCGGCGGCGCCTGCCGATTCCGACTGATCGACAACCATGTCGGTGGTGGTGTAGAAGGTGAGCGGGTTGGAGCCTACGGGATAATCAGCGGTGCCCGGACCTATCTAGCCGGAGCAACAGGATCGAGCGGATTCAGTCTGGAGGACTTCGGCTACCTTTTCGAGCTGCTCCTGCTCAAGGCAACCGATCTGGAGCTGGGCAGCTGCTGGCTGGGCGGAAGCTTTACCCGCAGCCGCTTTGCCAGGGCCATGGCCCTGAGGGAGGAGGAGATCATACCGGCGGTCAGCCCGATAGGCGTGCCGACAAAACGGAGGAGCGTGGTCGATCGGGTGATCCGTTGGGGTGCCGGCTCGAAGCGGAGAAAATCCTGGACAGAGCTGTTCTACGACGGCGAAACCGCAACGCCCCTGTCACAGAATCGGGCCGGTCGCTTCGCCACCGCCCTGGAGATGGTCCGCCTTGCACCTTCGGCCTCCAACAAACAGCCCTGGCGCTGCCTCAAAGAGGGGGACACGATTCACCTCTACCTGCAGCGCTTTCCCGGATACCAGACGATCACGTCGACCGATCTTCAGCGTATCGACTTGGGCATTGCCATGGCTCACTTCGATCTGGCCATGCAAGTAGCCGGCATCAGGGGCAGTTGGCAGGTCTTGGATCCGATGTTTCTACGTGCCAAACCCCTTCAATGTCCCAAGACCTGGCAAAAGGCCGAATATCTGGTAAGCTGGGGGGCTGAAGCCGCGGGGGGCGGCCTTCCGATGAACGACCTTCCGGCTACTCGATGATGACAGAGCAACTGTACTACACAGATCCCCGTTTATCCTGCTTCGAAGCCCGAGTGCTGCGGCAGAAGTCGGTGGGAGAGCGTTGGGCTGTGATTCTGGACAGAACGGCCTTCTACCCTGAGGGGGGTGGCCAACCTGCCGACCGGGGCACGCTGAACGATCTACCGGTCCTGGACGTGCAGAAAAAGGGGGAAGAGATCTGCCACTACCTTGCAGAGCCTCTACCGGAGGGAACAGCGGTGGAGGGAACCATGGTGCAGGGAACGATCGACTGGGCAAGGCGCTTCGAGTTCATGCAGCAGCACACCGGACAACATATCGTCTCCGCCAGCTTGATCGAAGCCGCGGGCTACCCAACCATTTCAGCGTATCTGGGTGAACGATATACCGCCGTGGAAATAGACAGCGATGAAATTCGGGATAAGGAGATCGAGGCGGCGGAGGCGCTGGCCAATCAGCGGGTCACCCGGAATCTGCCGGTGCAGATCCACTGGATCCGCCCGCAGGAGGCGGAGCGCTACAATCTGCGAAAACCGCCTCCGGATGTCGAGCATCTGCGTATCGTCCAGATCGAAGGGGTCGATGCGGCGGCCTGCGCGGGAATCCACGTGGCCACCACCGGAGAGGTGGGTCTGATTAAATACGACGGCCTGGAGAAAATCAGAGGCCGCCTGCGCCTGCATTGGCTGATCGGAGAGCGGGCCTACCGGGATACCCGGGACAAGGACCGCCTGATCGCCGCTTTGAACCGGGAGCTGACCTGCGGAACCGAGGATATCCTTCCCTCAGTTCAGGATCTTAGGAACAAGATCCGCGAGCGGGATCAGCGGATCTCCCAGCTGGCGAAGTCCCTGGCGGGGCAGCGGGTTCAGGACCTGCTGGAGCGGGCGGAGACCCGCGGGGGAGTTCGCCTCATACTTAAAAGCTTTTCCTCGGATGAGAGCTCTTCCGTGCAGACTGTCTATCAGAATCTGCTCGATCAGCCGAAGACTGTAGCCTGCATCCTCTTTCACCGAAATGATGTCGTTCAGTGGCGGATCGGCTGCAGCGAGGATCTCGATCTGCCCTGGAGGCAGATCCTGCCCGGCCTTTTTCCCCTCATCGGCGGAAAGGGGGGAGGCAAAGGCAGGAGCTGGCAGGGTGTAGCAAGCAACCCGGAGGGGGTGGAGCGCTTTCTCGATGCCCTGCAAGAAGCGGTCTGGAAACAGTTGTCCGGAGATACCGATGGCTGAAGGCAGCAAGTCGATCCGGGAATGGGCAACCCACCGAACGGACAATACCCGCAGCGGCGGGATCCTGCTTCACCCAACCTCCCTGCCCGGCCCCTACGGAATCGGGTCATTGGGCCGGGAAGCCCTAGCCTTCGTGGATTTTCTTGAAGCCGGCGAGCAGTGCATCTGGCAGGTACTGCCCCTGGGCCCCACCGGGTACGGGGATTCGCCGTATCAGAGCTTTTCCTCCTTCGCGGGCAACCCCCTGCTGATAGATCTTGAGGATCTGGTTCAGCAGGGGTTCCTGAGGCCGGAGCACCTGGAGAATGCTCCAAAATTCCCGGAAGATCACGTCGACTACGGAAGGGTGTTCGCCTTCAAGAGGGAAATCCTCAAGAACGCCCATTCCCACTGGAAACGCCGGGGTGACCCCGCCGCCCGACAGGGGTTCGACGCTTTCTGCGAGCGGGAGCGATCCTGGCTGGAGGAATTCTCCCTCTTCATGGCCCTGAAGCGAACCTTCGAGGCCAAGAGTCGGGCCGGTGCCTGGAGCAGCTGGCCCGTCGAGTTGGTCCAGCGCAAGCCGGATGAGCTGGAGCGCTGGCAAGAACGCGTAGCCGATGAGATCGAACAGCAGAAATTCCAGCAGTTCCTGTTCTTCCGTCAATGGGAAACGGTGAAGCGCTACGCCGCCGATCGGGGAATATGCATCATCGGGGATCTACCCATCTATGTTGCCTACGACAGCGCCGATGCCTGGGCCAACCAGGAGCTGTTCTACTTCGACGACAAGGGATCGCCCACCGTCGTGGCCGGGGTACCGCCGGACTACTTCAGCGACACCGGCCAGCTGTGGGGAAATCCCATTTACAACTGGAAGCGACACAAGGAGACGGGCTACGGCTGGTGGATCGAACGAACCCGGGCCGGTCTGCGCCTGGTGGACAGTTTAAGGCTCGATCACTTCCGAGGGTTTGAGGCGTATTGGGAAGTACCGGCGGGAGAGCAGACGGCAGTGAACGGACGCTGGGTCAAGGGCCCGGGCACGGAATTCTTCACCGCCCTCAAACGGGCTCTCGAACAGGAGTTCGGGGATCTGCCCCTGATCGCCGAGGATCTCGGGGTCATCACCCCTGCGGTGGAGAAGCTGCGGGATCGTTTCGGCTTTGCCGGGATGAAGGTACTCCAATTTGCCTTCGACGAAGACGCCGACAATGAGTATCTGCCCCACAACTACCTGCACAACTGCGTTGTGTACACCGGCACCCACGACAACGACACGACCCTGGGCTGGTTCCAGAACGAAAGGGATGCGGTACGGGACCAGGTGCGCAGTTATCTGGGCCGGGACGGTCACGACATCGTCTGGGACCTGATTCGCCTGGCTTTCTCCTCATCGGCCAACACGGCGGTGATTCCGCTGCAGGACGCGATGAAACTGGGGAGCAGCGCCCGGATGAACATCCCCAGCCGCAGCGGCGGCAACTGGCAGTGGCGCTTTACCAAGGATATGATCACGGAGGAGATCATAGGCAGGCTCCGGGAGCTCAGCCGACTGTACGGCCGCTGTGCTCAGATCAAGGCCGCGTATAAACAAGCGGGATCGTCCCGACCCGGGGTGGAGCACCCGCCAGAATAGCAGCTTTGAGAATCTGCATATGAAGGCGTTAGGCTGATTGGCTTATGCGTATCCAGAATCGAAAAACCAGGAAAGCGACAATATTCCAGGAAAAATACGGCCCCTGGGCTGTAGTCGCCGGCGCTTCCGAAGGGATCGGACGGGCATTCGTCCTGTCCCTGGCAAAAAGGGGACTGCACCTGGTTCTCATCGCCAGGAAGGAAGAACCGTTGGTGAAGTTGTCCGAAGGACTGAAGAGGGAATACCATATTGATACCCTGCCTCTATCACAGGACCTTTCGACCTCCGGTGCAGTGGAGCGCATCGGCGATGTTACCGCCGGCCTCGAT